>Ga0181612_103771_pt1 | contig 31327 bp, 9 predicted proteins | sample HoacroProtozoa21_FD_119630 | JGI IMG/M metagenome (GOLD analysis project Ga0181612, IMG submission 119630) | Hoatzin crop microbial communities from Cojedes, Venezuel. Combined Assembly of Gp0051906, Gp0051904, Gp0051908 | reverse complement strand
TAGCGACTGAGCCGACTAGACATCGCTGGACATCACTCGATCCATGGTGGTGGTAACGGATCTCCCCTGCACTCCTTTCCTCACCTGCTTGGGTTGTCTGACTTTACTCCTCTCTTTCTTTCTTTCTCTCTCCCTTTCTTCTTTTCTCCTCCTGTCCTCCCCCTGCTGCCTCCCCACCCAACCTCCAGTTCCCAGTTCACCGAAATAAAGTTTGCAAGGTTGCACAGCATCTGACTCTGTTTGCATCTTAATCTCGTCCTTGGGATCGTATCGAAACCTCCCTGACTTTGGATCGGGACACAAGTCTAAGCTTGAAGGTTTTGTTTTGAATATCTGTACAAAAGGCTGAAGACATAATGAGTCTAGGTTAGTGAGTCTAGGTTAGTGACTTAGTGATTAGATCTTAATTTACAAAGTGCTCAAATATTTAATTAACAAGTAAATGTAAGAATACTTAAATATAGTTTTTAAGATTTCAACATATTCCTTAAAATAAGTTTTCCCAGTTATTTGAAAAAAGTATTATAATCTCTCCAGTTAAATTTAGAGTAGAATGAATCTTCCAAAACAGTTTTGGTTAATTTTAGTTATTTCTCTAAAGTAGCATTTTATTAGGCAATTTCAATGTTATTATTACCCATATAAAAACATAAGACAATATGATGTTGATTAATTTTAGATGCTTGGACTCTAGTGTTTCCAGGAGTACCATACAGTAACTTCTATTTTTGACCTATTTATAACAGATTAGTACTGTTCTTCACTTAGTTTAAGGTTTTAGTGAACAGCAAACTCTATATAATGTAACATCTACTTTACAATGGACAGAACCAGGGCACTTTTCAACACTGTTCTTGCAAAGATTTTTCTGTCTAGCGGGTTGACAGTGTAAACCTCAGCCTGTCCCCTCACTCTAAAGAGTGGTGAACCCTACTGTGTTTATTTTTTTTCACCAGAAGAGGCACTGTAATGGTCCAATCCTGATGTAAGCAGGGTGTTAAACAAGAATTAAAGGTTTTCCAAACAGAAGTCTTTGCTATAAACCCCAGCCCTATAACAAATAGAAACTGTTGTGTAGGTGTATTGCTGTTGATAGATTGTACACTTAAACATCTGGTGGAATTGAAATGATGTAAGTTCAGCTACCCAAGAATTTTATGCTCTTCAGCATTTTTTTTGCCTGAATATTTTTTCACTTTTCTTAGTCCATTTTTTAAATGAATTTTCCAACGTGGTTGAAAATTTGGTTCTAGCAATATGAGAGTACAAGCTGCTTTTATCTGTTTTGAAAAAGAGCTAAAGGATTTTCCTTCACAACTAGAATGAGGACAGTTTCATTTTGGTGAGGGGTTAGGGAATGAGAAGGCTAATCTGAAATCTGTAGTGTACCCTGCCAATTCTACCATTTCTTTTTTTTCACCGGTGTAATTTTATAATTAATTCTCCTCCATCTTCTATTATCTGCCCTCTTTTCAAATAATGCACATGCTTATTTTTTTGTAACATCACAGAAGTAGTAGTTTGAAGGGAATTTTGGAGGTCATTAAGTCCTTTCTCCAACTCAGACAGGAACTACACCAACACTGCATCAGGTCAGACATGGCTTTGTCTAGCTGTGTCTTAAAGACCGCCAGGGGCAGAGAACCTACAACCTCTCTGGGCAACCTCATTTGGTACTGCATTACCCTTCTGGTGAAAAAGATTTTGTGCTGGCTAAACAGAAGGTCTTTTTAAGCTTTCATTATTCTTTACTTAATTATCTTCTGCCCGACAGTACTTCTTCCTTCTTAGACTCTACTTTCTTTCATCTATGACAAGATGATCTTTCTATCTCAGAACTGTCTCTGTTATTCCTCAGTCCATTTATGGCTGTGGATGTGAAAGTTTTCCACTACTGTTCCGGCATATTTCTGAGATTCTTTTATGATCTAGCCAGAAAGACAAAATGTCAAAGTCTATCTCTAATTCTGAAAATACAAGCAAGTTCTATGAAGTTTCTCCAGTGATGCAGGTCTATGTGGAGTTCTCTAGTCATTCCCATAAAACAAAATCTTGAATTTTCCTATCAGTAAGTAAAATGCATTGTTCTAGAAATCTCTATTACCGTGGCTTACTTCTAGCAAAGACATTCCCTGTTATAGTATGACAGGGAATGCTATTTTCACAAGAATTTGTGACCTTTTAAAGGCCACTGCTTCGTACTTCTAAGTACAAGGCACATTTCTGCAGCTGTTTTTCCTCTAGATTAGGTGTATATGAATAGATATTTTAATACACTTGAGATACTTTACTGCATTTATTTCTATCTGAAACCAGGAAAAAAGGTTTGAATGATGCTAGATTTCTTCTTTTCCATCACTCAGGAATGCTATTATGTGTTTTCCAGAAATTTCTTGGCCCTGCTGCCTCTACTATTCGCAGCTGTAGGCTTCAATTTTTGTAAGTTAGACATTACATGATCAAGGTTTGATCTCCATGTTAAACTTCTAATTTCACTACACAGATGAACAGACTCTCTTTTAGCTCAGAAGTATCCTGTACTTGCTACTCTATTCAGAGTTTTTACTATAAAGAGAACCACATTGTCTATTCATTTGTATCTTTCAATATTGAGCTGAAAAAGTCACGAGCTCCAGCTCAAGGACAGATAGTACTTTCTTTTAATGAAGATACTCCTGCATTAACCTCAGAAGAACATATATTTCTATTCCTCAGCTTCTTCTGTTCCTTTCTTTGCCATTGCAAAATTTCCTGGTTCATTAAAAAAAAAGCATACCTGCTAAAACAGGGAAAGTCCACAGGACAATCTTAACCACAATATTAGTGAACCACTCTTTGGAAAGAATATGCAAATTTAAGACAAATTCTGAATAGTCGTTTGTAGTAGGACATGGAATCTTACTACTGAGACTATACCTAGAATGCAAATTATGCATGAATGCATGGCTTCTAATAAATGCATATTTAAAAATAAAAGTCAGTTTCAGAAATGTTGTTATTTAAAAACATACTATGATTGAAATATATGAATATAACCTGTAACCATAAAACTGCTAAAATGAAAGTGTGTGAGAAAACTTTATTGAAAAACATTTGTAGTCATAAAATATACACATTAATCTCAAGTACCATCATAGCATCTGAATCTGGAATGTGAACAACTGAAACAGCTGTGGGGTCAATGCTCTTCCAAGTGCATTGAGTTAACAGTATAAATATAGACACTTTGGAGAGACAAAGAAGATTTAGAAACAAATCCTAAAACATATATTTAGGGTCTCACACTCCTACAATTCAATAGGGGTTTTAACTTCTCTGGAAGTTTTCTCATGCAGATGGGCAAAATATTCTCCCTTAATTTGATTAGAGATTTATTCTGCAGGTTCTGAATATTTTTAAGAACATTTGGTTGAGAAACAGATTTTTTTTCTTAATTTGGAGACTGCTTCTATTATTGCAGGTTTTTGCTTTCTCTTAACAGCTGTCCTGAGATCTCCCTTCTTAGACTCACTTCGAGGTCTTATAGCCCAACTGTCATTAATGTTTGCCAAGTTTTTCTGCATTATAAGCCATGACCTTTCCTCTTCAAATACATAGCTAGGACTCATTGAAAGTCCCATTTCGCATTTGATTTTCTACAATATGGCCTTGACAACTTCGATATTTCTCTTCTTCTAATCTGTTTTGAACATTGCAACAAAGATTGCTTTCCCTCTTGGCTTTAGACTTTTCATCCCTCTCTCTGTCCTCTTCCACTGTCTTGCTGTTTTGCACTACACTCTAATAAACAGCCTATCTTTACTTTCACTATCCTTCGCCTATCCTATGTCACATATTGTCTCTACTTCTCTATGCAGAGTGAGAAACACTCTTCGGGGTGAGAAAGGGCAAAGCGCTGCCCAGCAGCCGGGGCTGAGGGAAACCATGTGAGGAACGGCCCTGCGAGCCCCTGTGCAGACCTGCAAGTGGCAATACCTTGTATTCTGGAAACTGTCTGAAATTGCAAATAAATCTGAGAAGGGAAAAAAAAAGTGCACTTAGTCTTTCCTGATTTTGATGAATCCTAGTTGAGACAAGCTGCGGTTAAGAGAAACTTCTATTCAGTTGTGCTTTGCTTATTAGGAAATGGTATTGAGTTGCCTGTTTGAAAAAATTAAACTGACAACCACTGAAAAATGACAATTGCAGCAAGTATCATTGATGTTGGAGTGAAGAGTTACAGATAGTGGTGGTGATAAATCTGGGGGAAACACCAAACTAGCCAAACCGATTGCAAGCTTACTAAGGCAGCCAGCTGACTTGCACCATTTCTTGCAGTAGTTCTACTAATAATGAGTAACTTATTTTGAGAAATGAAATTCTCTCCTATTACTGTGTTGCACATGATATATGTGGAATGCATCATAATCATGACTGGTCAAATTTGACTGAAAGGTCTTCTAGCCAAAACTTTAGAGAAGGGGAGGGAGGGAAGACATGAACGTTTTAAAGACAATGTCCTAACGTGGGTATTTACTGCATACTGTGAAAGAAGACTAATACTGTCCTTTGTGGAAAGGGAAAGGGACTATCTAGCCTCCTCATGTTTTTAGAAATGAATAGATGTTGCCTAATGGGTGTTGTTAACTCATGAATATTGTTCAGCCCTTATCTCTCCACAGTGGATAGGTGACACAGAAAGATTCCTAGTATCAGTCATGACCCATACTGTTTAGAGCATCATCAGACAGTCAGAGGCAGGGTCTGTAGAATATCAAATCCTTCTGCATGGCTTTATGTTTGAAAGCAAAGTAGCCCCCTCAATTCTTAATGAAGGCATGAAACACATATTAACAGGCAGGCTAGATCACATATGAACAGTGCATTCCGGGCACTCAGTTGTTTTTCACTGTATTATCTTAGAAAATTACGCCATTCAGCTACTGAAATGTCTTCTACCTTTCATAATTATTTTTTTTTATTAGAAAGTTTCCTGATTTGTCTAGTTAAGAGTGGGTAACATTAACTTAAAATATCAGATCAGGTTTTCCAATAAGTAAAACCTATAGGATGATGACAGTTACCAGCACCTAAAAATCTGAACCTGTAGTTTATTGTAGCTTCTGTTCTGTGTACATATCCCACACACACAGAGACACAGGCACACATTTTGAGATCACATAGAAACGATACTTGCATATTTTGTTAGACTGCAGGGAGAATTGTTCTAGCTTTTATCATTAAGGGTACGAAATATTCAATATTAAATCATTTCAAATTAATGGGAATTTTTCTCTTGGGGCAAAAATAATTCTGTGTGGTACCTCCTGGAAGCAAAATAAGATGATTTCAGCCTCTTGGGAGGCAATATAACAGCTTCACAGAAGAAGCCTTTCTACTGACTGTCATTTAATTCCCAGTAGGTGTTTCATTTTCTCATAAAGACTTCATCATTATTTTTCCTTTTTGTTCAGAGCAAACATCTTTCCCTTCATCTGCAATAAAAAGGACCTAAACTCAAACAGTTTACTTTTTCATAAAACATATGACATGCGTTTCTCCTTTCTAGGAGCAGACTTCTGATTCATCTGAATGATGAACTAACACTGATGAATGAATGGGAAAAATTAAATGTATGTTTCTGCAGGATCCAATGAAACAGGAAAAGCTGAAAGATAAATAGATGGATAAGAAAAAATTCAATTTATAACTTAGCTTATCTGCTGTGACACTTAACACTCCACAGAGTACCTAAAAAAAAATCAAATCTAAAATGAAAGCAGGATAGTTACAGCTTTATCATTCCAGAATTTAAAGGAATGTAAAATGCTTCATAGACACATTAACGACGTTATGAAGGAAGCAAGAGAAGGAAAGGAAAAAAACTCATCTATAAAGTCTACCAGACAGATGCAAAAAGAAGCTTTCAGGAAGAAAGGCAGAGCATGGATCTCACAAGTAGAGGTAGTGAAGGAAGAATAAATAAGACTGATTCATTACAAAATTATTCCTTTTTTTTTTAATTTGGAAAGATGTTTTTAGTCAGAAAATTGAAGTTTACTCAAAATGAAACAGCTTACAAGACAGTCTCTAATTTAAAAAAAAAGTATCAAAAATGCTTATTGACCCCTTTAAGATGAAAACCTTTCATTTTGAAGATTATTTTGCATTCAAAATTTCAAGACTTTTTTGGGGGGGAGTTGGAGTTAAGCGTGAAATTAAACAGGGACTAGAACACAGATTGCATGAGTTACACTTCCACTTCTACACTAAGTTGTCATATCAAACTACATCCTATTTTACATTTCTCAAGAAACAAAGTTAACGTAATATTTAAGGTTCTTTTCATTATAAGTTCTTTTCATTATCATTTCAGCCTATACAGAAAAATATTTTTGCATTCTCTGTTTTTTTTTTCAGGTAGAAGACAAGAAAAATCAATGCAGCTCAGCTGAAGAACAGGAATGCACATACTGTAGAACTGCTGTGAATGTTCTCTAGGGAGAATGCCTGAGCTGAGCAAAATGCATCCAGATGGAGAAAAGTGCATGCAGGTGTATAACCAGCAACGAGTTCAGACTCATGAGAAGCTGTGAAGTAGAACCACAAGGATGGCAGGGGCTGCTAAGTAATCTAAGCTAAATGGTTAATTGCGATGTTTATGATAGATACGGCTTAAGAGGGACTGCAAGATCAGTCCTCATTATAGCTCTAGGCACTTCCTGAGGTCTTCTCATGAATGGCAAGCTGCCTTTGCTGCTTAGGGAAATGGCTTTTTTTGACCTATGCAAAATATCTACAGTGAGCTAATGGCAAGCCACACAAATTTATTTGCAAACAGACATCAGACAATAGAGAGTTTGGTATGAATCAAACTTACTGCAGAATATCTGTTCATCTTGTACTGACTTTTCAGAAAAAGAAAATGAAAAAATGAAAAAATAAGGGAAAAAAAGAGAAAAAGAGAAAGTACTGGTTCTGAAAAAATTACTGAAAGACTTGTCAAGTAAAAATAACCTGAGCTTGACAATGTTTGTCTAGTTTGTCATTAGGTCTGGAAAAGAGAATCTCAGCTGCTACCACTAATAATAGTATTTTGTTGTGTTATTGATATTTGATCAAATCTACCTGTTAACCAACTCAGAAAACACTGTGATTCGATTTTTTTTTCATGTACATTCTTGAAACAAACTGTATAAGTTGAAACAGAAATAAATAACCTATATGGGGTTGTTTAATTGGGCTTCTGCTTAGCATTTTGATGTTCGGCAACTTAACAAGACATGGACGATATTGTAACTCAACTTTCTCCAATTTGATAGTCCATTTTCTAAGTCAAGAATGCTAGCTTCCACAATTTTGTTCCCTTTAATAGATCCTGGCATCAGTAAGCAGTGGATGGCTGCACACAGAGTTGTACAACTGTTAGGCAGTAACTGCCACCATATTTTGAGAGACAATTTATCACTAAAGAGGAATTGTATTTATTTATTTCAAGCCTGCAATTTCTAATCAAAGAAACTAATAGCAACACTTCTGCTTCTTATGTCTTAATTTATTTAGAAATTAGTCTACCCTTTGAAGTCAGAAGTAAATGAAAGCAAAAACATATTGGCAAAAATTACCAATTCTTATTCAAAAATAGTAAAGATATCTCCCTCTTCCCTTAAAGAAGAAGAAAAGTTTTTGAGAAAAATGTAATCAGTGATTCTAATCTGGGAAATATTATGTTCTAGAATTATCGGTGTCATGATGCATGAGTTAAACTGCTGGTGTTGAGCAAGGATGATCTACCAAACTTTGCCCTTCTACCAAGTAGTTAACTGAAGATCTGCTTTCTTCAAGGAAAAGTTCAGAAGAGAGAAGTTCAGCAACTCAATTTATCTAAATTGCCTGCAAGATACTTAATAATTGAATGAAATAGTTTTTGTCTTTGCTTATGAAGTTACTGCCAGCTTCTTGCTATTTTGGGAAATACTTGGTTTGTTTATAAATGCCTAAATACAATAATTGACACTTATACAGACGTTGCACAGTATTATATAGTAATGAACTACTGTCCTTACCCTTTCTTCAGCATAGATACCATAATATTACAGCATCCAGATTCAATGAGACCTAAATAAGCATTTCCTTGTTTCCTTTATCCATTGTCACTTTCCTATACTGAAAATTCTTTGTGTCACAATGCAGCAATCTTCCATGTCTTTCTTCTTCCACTGAAATTCTCAGTTCTATCCACAATAATAACAAATTCATCAAAATGCAGAAATCTCATTCTCCCTAAAAAAGGAATGCAAAAGATTTTTCAAAAAAAACAAACTGTACATGTGCCTCATGAATTAGGAGGAAAAGTCTGTGTCTGCTGGTTTGTATTCTAGAATCTTACTACCTAAATCTGTTTCCAGGAAGGATTTAAAACTTAGGATTAGGCATAGCCATTTTTTAAGTTTTAACCAACATACAAGATATTAAACAGACACATGGCTTTAATTCCTGAAAATAGACATACATACTCATCTGCATATAATCTTTCTTTTGCAAGAAACAATTTCAGAACATATGCAAGAAGCTCCTAAGAAAGAAAAACAGTCAAAATAATAACCATGTATCCCTACTTGTATTAATGGTCATATTTCCCTACTAGCCACTAGCAACAGGTTGATTTTATTAGCAGGCGAAAGATGTTGGGACACCCTCTGCTAGAAGAAAATTAATAGCTTCTGACTTCACTGTCACTGAACTGATAAATTACTAGGAGCCTAGCCTATTATGTCACAAACCCCCAAAATATCAAAATGTAACTATGCAGCATGAACAAGTTATATCATTGGGTACTCACTAAAGAGATACAAGCTAGAATCTTTCTACATGGAGTACATTTAAACTATAGAAGTTTATTGTTTTAAGATTGTTCTAGACACATCAAGGAAAATAAATTTTACTTAAATGTTACTTACTGAAAATTAGTTGTTCAAAATGTAGGATAATAAATTGCCTTTTTAAACAAAATCTCTGTACAGGAATGTAGTTTAGACAAGTTCCTTCTCCCTAGACAAACAGTAGATACAATAACCCATAAAATGTGTTTCTGAGAAACAAGTCCAAGAAAGAGGAAGTTAATTATTTTCCAATAACTTATCACACAGTATATGCTGAACTTACATCATATTTCAAACTATAAGCATACAGTTTAAAAAGGAAATATTTAAAGTTGCTAAGCAACAGAGTCTTTGTTTATCATATTGTTTTTGAAATGAAAGCACTGGAAGGGAAAACAGAACAAATGAGCATATAAGCATATAATCTATTTCACAGTCAACATATGAAAACAACTTTTGCTTATAGAATATCAATTAATAAATATTCTTGACAACAACTTGATCTATGATTCAGTGAACAAATTCTCTATGTATTGCTGTTATTTTGACTTTGCTTTCTAAATGTGTCAGTAAAGGATATAGCTAATTAAGAAATGAGAGACTACAGAACAAGTTTATTCTTGAACAGAATTTCTGACAAATAGTCAAATGAAAAGATCATTCCATGTTTGATTTTTGACACAGACTGAGAGAAACATATAATATTCATTTATAGTAAAAATATCTAAGCATATAGACTTCATTGTTTAAAAGTGCTTATTTAATCTCTCATTAAAACAGATATTTATTTCTTCTTATAAAACAAGTGAAACAGGGATGAATCCTTCACTGGCTCCAAAATGCTCGGGTTACAGAAAGCCAAGTTAGTGACTGTATATCGAGGGACTGGATAGAGGCGTCCAGTTGTGGAGCAGTGTAGCCTCAATGAAGGTGTAGCTGGTTTCCCAAACATGTCTAAGCAGTTGCTGAAGCTTAACCACTCTTCCTCTGAAACGCTTTCTTCTTCTCGTGCCAAATCCTTTGCAGTGGGTGGGGAGAAGGGAAGTGGACCCACACACTCTGTGTAAACGAGTGTCCCATCCTCATCATGATTCTCAGCTGGACAGGTACCACTGGAGCCAGTCTTTCTTAGTGATCAAAAACTGAAAAGGAACTGCCTAACATGCCTGTCCTATCACTGACTGTAATTTTCCTGTTTATGGCATCATTGTGTCTCTTAAAAGGACATGCGGTTCTCTGTCACACTTTTCAGTTTTGTCTTCACTGTAAGTAAACGAGGTGAAGACTTCTTGTATTCTGGAAAATGAGACAGATCATCAGCCAGGAAGGATGACACTGGCCATCTTCTGAAGTGCCTGACAGCAGTTGCTGGTGCTGGTATTTTGCACCTCTCATTGGGCACGCTGCTGAAGTAAGGCATCAGTCCCCCAGAAAAAGCACTTCAGCATCAATATTTGATCTGATGTGGCTGTGTTTGACCTTTCTTTGCTAACTGAAACAGTGTATGTCAGCTTTTTCCCAGGGTGATTTAATGACTCCCCTTAATGTGTGGCAAAATTCTTGGTGGTTTTATGAAGAGTTTTGGATCTTCGAGAAGACATTTCTTTGCTTTTATCTTTCCTTGTTTTTTTCAAATACAGTTGACTTCTACCTCGGTTGTTACAAGTGTCACAATATGTATATAAACATAGACATACACATGGGCAGTGGAAATGCTGATACTTTGTTTTATCTCACATTTCGCAGATGCTTTCATCCCAGATGGTCTGGTGCAGTCCATGAAGTTAAATATCCAAAATCATTTAAAGCTTTTAGGATTTATATGTAATGTAAAACAGGCAAATGTTGTGATGAGACTTTTTTTTCCCTTAAACAAATGGTTTTTCTGTCCCTTTTATAATGCCATGTATAATTTTTTTAAGAAAACAGAAATCCAAAGAACAATTAAGGCAGATATTCAGGTTATCGATAACGATCCACAACCACTGCTTTTAGTGTTTTTTTTTCCCTGTATGTCAGTAAAATGAAATAAAATAAATTTTTTATTAGAAAACAGAATTTTCAAATTTACAATTTTAGAGATATTAATCAGGTATTTTTTAAGTTAACTTGCATTCTGTTACCGTAACAAAATCACAGATCTGTCTTTAGGATTTTTTTTCATAAAGATTTATCTCTAAATGTCTTTCAAAGGAAATGGGGCTTACTTGGCTCATACAGTTTTGGACTTCTGGAATAAATAGTCCTTTCTGATGTCATGGCTGGGTAGTGGGAGCAGACCTCAGCCAAACCAGAGGATAGTCCTGAAGATAATCAGTGACTATAAGAAGAAAACACAACATACTTGCTAAACAAAAATCAATAAATTTTAAAATGTTTCCCTTAAAATGGGAAAATACATTTATAAGTTAGTTTTTTGGCTTCCTTGTAAAAAATGAGTGAGTATTTGGCAACGATTTTGAAAGTACAGAAGAGAAAGGCATAATTTTACATTAATATCCTCCAGGAAGATGCATAGTGGATCCAAATGTGCAAGAAAAAAAAATGCTGGTACTGAAGTACAGTACTGACCTGCAGAGAGCCAAGTACCTTTAAAGACACACAGACTATCCTGATTTTTGATGAATGTTAACGGATAGCAAGATGAGAAGACTTTGTAGCAGCAGGTCCTTAATTTTGAGCTTGGTTATGTGGGAGATGTATTGAGAAGTTTTAAATCCTCATCTCGTAGAACACTAAGAGCATGCTATGTAAAACCACGTTGTGAGAACTACACAGATAATGCAGTCCTATAAAGTGCCAGGAGAAACTGTAGATTTGAACTCTTACAGCTCCCATTGGCATTTGGTGATCATTCCTAGAGCTTTGAAGGCACAGCTTAGTAGGCACCATCAGGAAAGCATTAAAAGTTCCTTATTTTAGTAATGATGTTCAAAATCACTGCTAAAAAGAGCTAAAAAAAAATAATGCACCTGAACCCTACAAATAGGACAATCAAAAAGAAGAGTCTGATAAAGCTATAAAGTGTGTTTAGTTCATGGTATATTTGTATTGAGTTATTAATCAGTGAGTTAGATTATTAACTTGTGAGTCAGCTACAAATTTGGGAGCAGGCAAGCATCAGGAAACAATGAATGGGAAGAGGATTCAAGGCAATCCTGTTTATGGAGTAAGGAAGTACCAAATTCTATTTCCATGAACACAGTAGGAAGCTGTCAGCAAGGACACCCACCTTTAATCAGAATTAGAAACATCTTTCCGGTTAGTATGGAGTCACAGGTACTATCAGCTAATTTTCTTTTTAATGTTATAACTGCATTTTGACTTTTTACTTATTTTGTATGTGTATTTTTTTGGCATAAAAGGAAATATCTGTCTTCTCCTCCACCTTGCTAAAAGCCATGGTTGGCAAATCACCTCACCCACTCTGCAAATTCTCACTCATTCTTGAGCAGTCTGATGTATTACCTGTGTTGGAAAGTAATATGCTTCTTTGTCCTTTTTTCAGGCCCCTTCCATTTCAGCTGCACAAGATGTTAAAAGTAATAACAATACCTGCCTCTTAATACTACTTCAAAAACATAGAAAATATTTTATGGAGGGAAAATATTTAAGCACATCCTTGCTATTCAAAATACATCCCAAATTCCATTGAAAGGACACAACAGAGCTGAACTCGAGGAATGTTTCTCTCCCCACTGCACACCTGAAGTATCAAACTATTATGGTGGTGTACTGTGACCTGAATAAATTCAGACTTAAAAAGAAATCACGTTTGGTGGTTTTGAAGAGAACCACACCAGGGAATAAAAAGATGTCTGCATACTTCCTGTTCTCTTAGATGGATATCTAAGCATGATACCACTTGAATTCTCCATGTTGTGATGTTACAAAACACTTGAACTACATCTGTGTTTCAAATCCTATTCTATTTAGGATCCTGAAGAAGGAGCCACAGATTCTAGTACACACTTGTACTTATAAAACTATAGTATAGTGCAACTAGCTCAGACCTTGTAAATGACAACCATGTACCAGTAGCTTGTCTGCTATCATGTGTTACTCCTCAAAGGCCAGATGAGACACACAAGTGCTAAAACAGGTCTTGAAAGTTGCTACCCTACAACACTGTGGATGAAGACAAAAGAGATTACTGAACACCAGGTATCATCACTCTGATATATCAAAGGCTTCATTATCAGTCTCTCGCTAACTGGTGTTGTAGCAGTGCAACATGTGTAGACAATTAGCTTCCAAATGCATAAATTGTCTACATTCAAATCAATAACTTGTTCTGAATTCAGTATGATGCTGTAAAATTATCATACACTTACACATATGACTACAGTTTCAACTGAAGTCAATCATTCTTGCTATTTTCATTATAATTTTCATTTACATTCATATCAGGACTTTAAAACCTATAATTTAAATCAGTTCTGACAGGAAATCAAAGCTGTAGGAACTGTTTCTAAATCTCGAGGAAGAAATTCTAAAAACAGTTTAAAGGTAACCACTTTCACAATAAAATGAAGCCCAGCAACCTTTAGCATAGTGGGGATATGGAGTGTTTACCATCTAGAAATACAGAGAGAGATTAGCATCTTATAAAGGGAGGAAGATATTTTTCTGTTTTAGTACACTTAGATGTACACTGATCCGTAGCTAGGACTCTGAGACATAATAATAATTACACTAATTATATAATCTGTTTTATTAATTATAATAATTAACAGCTCATGAGAGCAGACATTTTATACTTTCCTCTTTCTAGCTTATTTGATATCCCCTTAATGCCTTCATGGTAATACCAAACAAACGGCTCATGCCGTCTAAGTCACTCATGATTTTCTAGTCCTCTTTTTCAGGGAATGTATAGACCCTTCTCAGTTAAGCTGAATGGTCTTATATAATTCTTCTTTACACACACATCTTTAGTCATACCTCTCAACTTGCCTTGAACCTTTTCCAGTTCTAATATATCCTTTTTGAGATGAGGAGACTAGTTAAGAAACTACACACAGCACCCAAAAACGCAGGTGGATCATGGAATTTTGCAGTATAGCATTGTTCTTAGTTTTCTTCTCTATTTCTTTCCTTGTAACTTTTAGAATATGATTTGCTTTTATGACTATGACTAATTCTCATGAAGTGACCACAAATGACATCACTGAGCTCAAGTTTCAAGAAACTGTCTGTCATAACCTGTGCTCTACAGTAATAACTATGAAGTTAATAACCATGGTTTTATATGCGAAGCTGGGATTATTTTTGACCACTGTAAGGTCTTTTGCGTTTGTGTGCAGTAAATTTCACCTGCCACTTTAATGCTCTGTCTTGTAAAGTCTTTCTGCAGTTCTTGGCAGTCAGCCTTTCTTTACTATCCTGAATAACTCGGTATTGTCAAAAAACCTTATCAACTCACTATTCAGTCCTTTTTTATGAGCTTTACTGTTTAATGGTACATGTCCCTACAGATCCTTGTGTGACTTTCTACATGTTGGGAACTGACCTTTTCTTCTTCCTTCTATTTCTGATCCCTTCACCAATTTTATAATTGATTCAATTCTATTTTTTAATCCTTTCCTCTCATGCTTCAGTTGTGAAGTTTCCTTGAAAGCCTTTGGTGAGAGACATTTGTAAAAAAATTTGGCAAATCCAATTAGGCAATATTAAAAAGATTTTTCTTATCCACATGCCCATTGACTCCTCCAAAGGATTTTAACGTAAATAAAGTTTGAAAAAACATATAAAGATTAGGGACACAATCAAGAGTATCACTTTTATATTAAATCATGATTTATAGAGAATTACGTGGTATTTTCAACATTACCTCTTACCTGTAGGTTATAAAACAAAAATTATGGTCAGATAAAAGGTAAAGAAGCTTCATTTCACTGGACTTTTTGATTATTTGTTTTTTTTTAAATATTTCATTTGTGCTTATTTGTTTGTTTCTGAAGGTCTGAGACCTTATTGAGACTACCAGACTATTCTGAAGCAGAAAGAGCAGGAAGAAAATGAAAAGCTATCCAATCAACATTTAAAATCAAGAGGATCCACGTATCCACAAAATGAACCACGTATCCAAGACCCTTGGAAAATATACAGCTATGAAAAGTGAAGAACAAGTTGTATACATTTCCACTAAGTGACAAAGAAAGAAATTCATATCAGACACTTGAGTATTGTAGTGAGTATTGAAGCATGATGTCTTACAGACAAAGTTGCTGCTTATTTCCAATTTTTGTAATAGAGAAGGAGCATGAACACATTCTCTCACTTTTAGTAACAACTAAAATGATATTATAAGCCTAGTCTTAGGTATATGGTGCCTTTCAAACGGATATGAGGAGACTGAACTTTCAGTGCGTGTTCCATAGATGATTTTTTGTCTGTTTCTTTTAAAATATGTAGTAGTGTATTAAAAATTATATTAACTTCTTCGTAAATGATAACTGTGGTTTAGGCAGTCGAAGCCACACATTTCAATGAAGTCTAACTTTGTATTGAAGAATTTTCTGTTATAACAAACACAAGACTTCAAAACCATTCAGAAATGAAAGGACAAATATGGAAAGCTACAGAAATTTGGGATTCTTCAGTAGAGCTAATTAGTAAAAACTTTTTTCACATTGCTAATAAATTTGACAAAATAAGTATTCAATAACTTATAATGCATTATATTGGGTACATTGTTTCAACCTTAGCAGGAGACCTAAATGAAATGGAAAATATTTTTAACTCACTATTTGATGCAGAAAGTGTTATTATTTTGTCCCTAAGGTTTCAAGTAGAAAGAGTTTGCTTTTATACGCAATTTGAAGGCAAGAATCTTTCTTTCATAAGGTTTTGAGAAAATGGAAAAGACCATGCAGATGTTCATGTACACAGTTTTTTAAGGTAGTTCTAACTCTAGAGGAAGATGGATGGTACGTCTGCTAGAAATTATAGGTGGGTGAGCAGATAGTAGTATATAGAAATTTGTGATATGCCTGTACAATTAAATAGATACTTGTGCACACACAGCAGATATTTGGAGTTTTAAGGAGTGGAGACAAAATTGTCTTTCTCTTTCACCTATCTTTTCCTTATCATAGGTTGGGAGGGTGAGGCAAAGGATCTTAAAATAAAGGAGTCTTGATGAAGAATGAATTTTTTTGAAAGAGATCTTAGCAGGTTGATGAAAGAGGATGAATCTAAAATTGCAAAGGAGTGTTCAAATTCCTCTCTTATTACATGAAAAGATTCACTGACTTCTTTGCTTTATGAAGCACCAGTCCAATTGTAATCAAAGTTAAATCATCCCTATATGATAACTACACAATCACTGTTCTTCAGAGCATTCAACCCACTTGACCTCTTTAAAAAAAAAAAATAATAAATACAAATTTCCTAAGTGTATGTGAAAATTATCTCAGCTTTCTTTCTCCTTTATCTGATTAAAGTAAGCAAGCAGGTGGACCATTTCAGCATACCATATATGGATAACTTTTTTTACTAATGATTTTTTCAAGCTACCTCCAAGAGAAACTGTGTGCCAGCTTATGATTCCTTTCCATACTCCCAAAGCCTGAGAGAAAAATTTTGCCATTAGATTCCTTTTCATCACAAACATCACTTCTTAGAAAAAATACGTTACCGTTAAATTCCTTACACTGAGTTTAGCCAGCATATGGAACTGTATGGACTATACTTTCTATTCATTCATTTTGTGCCTCTAACCAGCAGTGTTTTTGCTGTCCAACACAATTTATCTCTCATTACTGGGATGAATATAACATAAAGCAAACAAACTTTTCTACTTTATAATTTTTGTTGGCAGCATTTAACATTTACATATGTGGAATATTAGCACAAGGGATACAAAGTCATTATACACTAATGCTTTGCAAAGTGGAAAGACAATATCCTCCGCACTGCATTTCAAATGGCACGTTTCAGGCGATTTATGCTAATTTCCATCATTTACAGAACATAATGATACAAATCAGTTAGAATTCAGCACAACAGCCTCCAAGTGTTCAGAACTATGGAGAACACTATAATGGTCTCATTAACTGTAAGTTGAGAATGGAGTTTCTGTTTCTAGGCAAAAGTGTTATTGCTCTGCTCATGATCCACAGCACCTCTGTTTCATAGGTTATCACAGCCACTGGTCAGCTTCTTCCTTCCCTAAGTGACCTCACTGAGCCCACCCAAAGCAATAAAGATAGATAATTGTACTGATCTTACCTGAAGTGACCTTATTGCCTGCTTTCTGGCTGGTATTAGCTTGACAAAGAACAGGGATATCCAACTTCACTTCATATGCTTACAAGCCTTAAGTATATACAGTTCACAGTTTAAGTCTGTGATATATTGAAAGGAGATGGCAATAGTGCAGCAAGTGTTTGCTTTTCAATTTGACATTACAGTGAGAAGGATAATAAACACTGTGTTCATAAGTATAGCTAAAGCAAGCAAAAAGCCATCATTTCAGAAGTACATGAATGCTGGGAGGTATTAGGAGAAAAAGGTCAACTGACTGTCCAAAGCCTATCAAAAAGGCTAGTTATATCAAACAGTACAGCAAAGATATGTCCTGGATCAACAGCAGAAATATTTTTCTTATTTTTCCTCCTTCTCCTCCTCAAAATTTTTTATTGGTAGTTTTGACTGCAAAACTGAAAAGGACAATGATAAGTTGAATAGACCCAAATTTGTTCCAGATTACACTTAAACATATCAGTCTCATCCTGTCACACTGACAGAGTGCTATACAGTTACTGATCCATAACTACAGATATATCTCAATTAGGTAAATTCCTAAACTTTTATTTGCTAAGGGAAGTAATTTACATAATAACTGCACACTTCATATTCAGTATCTATAAATCTATTTTTCAAAGCTCTGTCTTCTGAGTAGTGAATATCCTAGGACTACAGGAATTTCTGTGGTGGCTGCTATAAACTTACAAGCATAACTTAACCCATTGGTATACAACTACCAATCATTATAAATATAGACATCTCTGTATATGCCTGCATTGGGAGCACAGCAATTACCCAACAGAATTAGATCAATGGTTTGTCTGATACATTGTCTGATAGTGATCAGCACTGGTGTAAATGAGAAAATTCTTAACTGTTATTTTTATATGAAATAAGAAAATGAAGAAAATACTTAGGATACTTGAAGAGGCCAAAAGTAATCAATTTTATTAAACGTCAGGTACTACTGCACTGTAGAAATTGTAAGTATTGCAGTGTAGTAGAACTGAAATATCCTCCAGCAATTCTCTAGCAGATCAGTTTCCCCAAGAAGCAATCAATAAGCCACCAAAGGTGCAGTGCCACAGGAGCTTACAGACTTACCAATGTATAAATGTGACACTGAAAATCTACAGATGTTAAAAAAGTCTGTGCACTGGGAGCTATTTAGGTACTACCACTATCAAATAGTACTGTTTTACCCAAACTGCAGTACATTTGGCCGTGAGCAGTGTAAACAATGGCCACACTATGAATAATGACGTAAATAGGAGATGGTTGCTTATCTTGTTATTAGCTCAAAAAAGTCCAGGTAGGTACAAGAAAAGATGTACAGTGTATTATCCCACAACTCTTAGACCATGGTTTTTTTTTTCTTATCTCCATTTCGTTAAATCTCTTTTACAGAAACTGGACTTTTACCCATACTGGACTTCTATCTGCCATGTATACTTCTGGTGCCCCCAGTGAGCTGTGGCAAAGTGCTCTGCAGTTTAACTCCATGTTCTATAAAAAAAGTTATTCCTTATTTTGTTTAGAATCTACCATTAGCTACTTGCAGATGACACCGTCTATTTCTTGTGTTGGAACAGAAAGTGAACAGTTTTTCCCTGTTCACTTTCTCCAGCCTTTCATGATTTTACAGATATCTATATCAACCTTCTAGTGTGACTTCACTGCTAACTGCTTTCAGCATGAAGACTATTTATTTTCACCTAGTTTCCTGTCTTTTATCTTGTCTAATATGCTGTATACATCCAGTAACTCTACAGTTTATTTTTGTTTTCACTGATATTCTCAGTAAATACATTAACCTTATTGAGGCTTTCACTGCCCAGATAGCACCAGGAATGCGTTGAAAATTAAATCAGGCTGTCGATACCTGTTTCTACCTTCCTTATCTTAGTTATCAGATTATTTTTCTTTGCCTAATAGAAGTGGAGAGCTATCTACCTATGGCAATAGGAAGAAATTTATGACTGTTTGGAGGTCATTACCTGTACAAACATATTCCAGGATCATCTTTTTAACATCTAGGAGAAAGAAACATAAATATTAAGTCCATTTTACCAATGGTGTAATGAAGGCAGAAAATAGTAATGTCTAAATAACACCACAAGTGAAATGCATTATGCAAAAAGGATAACATACTAGGAAGTCAGGAATGACAGATTCTGTGAATAAATATCTATTCCATATCAACCTTCCAGTTGATACTTTTCAAGTCAATCTGCTATGACTTATTTGCAGATATTTAGTTAAATCCTTCCCATTGACTGTTTACTTACCAGGATTTCTTGGCTGGCTTTGTTTCGCATACTAGTTGTTAGTCTAGACTATTACCAATCTAAGAAAAGGACTTTAATTAATTGTTTCACCTAGTGCACTATGAATTTTGTGTCACCTTTTATTTACCAGATTAAAATATACTAATATGAAGGACAGGAAGTGCTATAAAATAGCACTTAAAATATATTTTTAAGAGGAAAGTATGCAAAAGAAGGATTAACTGATATTCAAAGCCTTCTTAGTGCATTTGTGACTTGCTGGATTTGTAGACATCGTACATGATATCTAGAATATTTATGCATTTTTAAATCTTCAGCCGGATCTAGACACTGAGATAAAGGCACATGTAAAATTTGTGGGAAAAACTAATGTACAGTATCAGAACTAACAAAACCAGTATCCTCCGCTGTGTAATAGCTTATAGAAAATAAAAACTTCTCACTCCTTTTTTGCCTCATCTGAATTGTATGGGTGGGCAAACAATCTATCCGGAAATGAAGGCTGAATGAGTAGCCAGAAAGAAATATTATATTTCACTTATGTGAACAAACAGGAATAACAGATTTAGAGAGACAGACTTTGGTTGTTATGGTCATCTACTCTTGGGTACAGTTTGCCACCAGCTGAACTGTTCTGGGGGTAATAAATTAATTTCTAGATACATTTTCAATTTAAATTGAAAAAAGGGAATCTTGCATTCAAATGCCAAAAGTTATCTGCAGTATTATAGCTTGATGCCTGCACTTCATACCCAAACAGATGGAAAAAGCATAGGACAAATAACAGCAAAAAAGTCTCTCTTTAGAAAGACTAGTATTACTTTTATGAAGTTTAGACAGTACGAAGTACAAAGAGCTCACAGGGCAAAGCACTAGTCTGTGGGAGAAAGAAAACCGCAATCTTTTTCTTACATCTTTTCTCTTACATCTTTTCTTGTTCTTCCCATTTGCACCACAGCTAAGTTTAAGCAAAGAGCAAGCATGTTAAAAGTAGGAAATTCATGGTGGTAAAAATTTTTGGCATATGTTCCTTGTTAAGATAGGGAACAGAATCAACTACGACTGACAGTCACAAAACTTCAAAAATAAAGACTTTCCAAATTTTAATAATATTCCTTTGGGTAATAGATTTGGAAGTTAATGTATCAAATAAAAATTCAATGGTTGTGGAGTCTCCTTCTCTGGAGATATTCAAAACCCATGTGGACCCTGTGCAACCCGCTCTAAGTTAATCTGCTTTGGTAGGGGGTTGGACTAGATGATCCGCAGAGGTCCCTTCCAATCCCTACAATTCTGTGATTCTGTGGACACCCTTTTCTAGTTTTGGTTTGAACCAGGCGTCATCAAGGTCTTGTTCTCAACATTCTTAACATTATGCCTCAAATCATTGGCTTGATCTGTGTCTAATGGAAGAAATTGATTTATTATGACTGGAAGTACTAGCCAGGAGCAAGCTCATGAGAAAAAAAAAAAAGAAAAATTCAGTATTTCCTGGGCCAGTAAAGAAACAGGACAACAACAAAAACTCTTTCTAATTTGTCCATAAAGCATTGCTAAATTTTTCAATTTTATCTTAAGTCAATATTTGCTATTAGTGTTGAAGTCTTACTTCTAGTGCCACATAATAAAGTGAACAATTACACTGGTCTATTAAAAAAATAAAAAAGAAGTTTGCTCTTAGAGCATGACCTCTCCCACTGCTCAGGTTCATTTCTGAGTTTCTTGCAAGCTGGCTCATTTAATGGCTTGCATTAATATTATAGTTGTGGCTGTAAAAAGATAAGCAAATATGAAAGGTGAATTTCCATAAGCTGGGGCTGGGAATCAGCATCAGTTACAGCAGCAAAGATTTGAGGTTTTGTGCCTTTTTCTGAAGCATCTAATCTGGTGAATTAAATGGCATGTGTGGGACTGGGAAACGGGGCTTTGGGAAACTGACCCCCTTACTAGGCAACGAAGGAGAGATAAGGAAGGCGAGAGAGGAATTGGAGGAGACATAATGGCTGATGCGAAAACAATGTTATAAAAAGTGCTCCAGCTTAAAAAGATTCCCTTTGCAGCTCTAAAACAAAAATTCAAAAATTTCTGTGCCTTGCAGAAACAAAGTAATAAAACTCTGTTGAAAACAAACTTAAATAAATGCTATATTTTAGGCAAGAAAGGCCACACCATCTGTTACTATGTACAAACAACAACATTATTAGATTTTAAATAATTTATTGGCACAGAAGATATGGCTGCCTTTAGATTATTAGGTTAGGAGGCCTACAGAAAGACTCTGTAAGTAGGAAAAAAGAATCACTTGTACAACTTAAAGTACAATCAGAAAACAACCTTACTGAGATGCGACTGAGAACAAGGCAGGTCAGTGCCATGGAAAGTCATGAGCAGCAAGGGAATGAAATACTTAGTTATGGTTTAAAGACAACATGTACAGATAGCAAAACTGTGAAGCTGGTGACTTCAGTCTTCAGCGCATCAGTCAGTGCCCCTTGAGATACCTACAGTGAGTCAGACATAAGTAATGGGGGTCATAAATAATTGCCCCTGGAACCACTCCGTCACCAATTCTCCGAAGAACAGTTCATCTTCGGACGTGGTTTTATAAGACAGAGCAAGATTAATCCTAATTGATGCAGAAGGCTTAAAGGATTTAAATATAATTAAATACAAATAAATCTGGCAATCAAAAATCAGAAAAAAACATGTACCAGATAAAAGAATATATAATTTGATAAATGGTAAAAGAAAAGTCAGTTTATTTTCTGTCACTAGGAGAAAAAAAAACCCTTTAAAAATATAGTAGAGGGGTAGCAATGCCGTGTTTCTAGAAAAAAAGGCTTTCTGAGCCCAAGGGTGTCTAGTAATAGAAAATGTCAGTACTGTGGGATGTTACTGGTTTTTGTGTGTGTGAATGTGTGCATAAGAAAGCTCATTACTGAGTTATTCTAAGGCACGTCAAATCTGGCACAGCTAAGAACTCAGGCATTTAGGTAACATGGAGAAGTTCGTCGTATGTTCTCTGCCCCTTGTGCATGTTTTATATACTTAGATGATATGACATATCCATTTTTGTCTAATACTGTATAATGTGTTATTCAAACAGAGCTAGCCTGGCTCATGAGATACGGCTGTAGTCACAGACAGTATTTTACTTATATTGTACTGCTGCAGAACTGCAAGATGACTGTGCACCTTTCTCTAAGGGTAAGGCTACGTATTATTGTTCCAGTGTAACTGAGAAAGTAGCCCAGTTTCAAAGCTCCCAAAGTTGCCTTTTTTGACAGAGCACTACTGATAACACAAAACTTGTCCAATTTTAATTCTCAGAGGAGACGGACTGACATTTTGAGGGGGATCAAGTGTGACTGGCCCTACTGCCACCAGCTACAGTTTGAGAGCATGAAATATCTGCATCACTTGAAATTATAGATAAAAATTGGTCTGAGAATAAACTACTAGACTGAGAAACTTGCAGAACTACAATTTAGGCAAGACATTTTGTGTTTGAAATGAATAGGACCCAAGTTTTCAAGAAGGACAAAGTGACATGTCGCTATATATAGAAAGAAACTGATAGTTTCCACTCCTACAAAAAATTTATAATCAGCAACTCGATGTGATAGGCTGATTTAACACCAGACACAAGAATTTCCTTGGAAGACATAATGAGCTTCAGAGTAGTTTATGCTGTGTCCTTGTTGTTACATGAATCCAAGCACTTTATTAAGAGAGAAAAGATCATTATTTTGCCAATGTATATATCCATGTCTCTCTCCCATCTTGAAGACTTTGTAGCAGTCTTGTCTCTTCTCCTCAGAAAACAGATAATACTGGAAATGGTTCAGAGAAGAGTGTCAAGGATGATCAAAGGTCTAGAATGAATTCCATATCAAACCTGTCTTCTATACTTAGGTGATGTGGGTTCATTGGTCTGTTTGTTTCTAGATCTTGAAAGAGAGAAAAATAAGTGTGGAAAGAGGAAGAGGATAGAGATTTGTAAAATCATGAGCAGCGTGGAAAAGGCAATTAGGAAATACGTTTCACTCTTCTCCAGCACAGGTAAAGACAACTTCAGTTAAAGCCGGGAGGTGATGGATTCAAAACAATCAGATGAAGGTGGTTTTCTTGGCACATTGTAATTAAGCTCAGGGATTATTTGCTGCAGGCTGCTATGAATTCATTAATCAATTAGATAAGTTCATGGAACAAGAGTGTGCTATAAACCCCACTAATATTTATGTGAGTAAAACCAAAGATACCATTTATAATGCATGGAATTTCCAAGTCTTTAATCTTTTCAGTTTGTAAAGTCCTGAGAATGCATCACTTTTTGTTTACAATGTTTCATCATCTGCTCTATGCTTCTAGTTTTGGCTGCAAAATAGTGGACTAGGTAGACTTGTTGCTTTCATGTGGTATATTTGTCCTTATACCCTTATTTCCTCGCTTCTCTACAGGCTATGTAAGTCCCCTGATTTCCTTCAAGAAGAAAAGTAGTTAAAAAGTGAGAATAGAAAGGAGCTTTCTTTTATGCTTTGTTGATGAGACTGCTGTTATTTCTTTCAGATGATACTTGGAAATCCAGGTGTGTCACAGTTTCCAAGACTTACAGGGAATGGATAACATCACTCTTAAGAACTCACAAAATTTATTTTTTTTTTAAGCTGGATTGCAGTGCAATCTAATTATCTCAGAGTTATATACGATATAGCTTACTTGCATTCAGGCTGTTTGAAAAATAGTTTACTTTTATATGGGAGAATTTCCATATTGTTGATTTATTGTGCTCAGTAGTGCGTATAATTCCCATTTCTTCTGAAACTTTCAACTCTTATCTTGCGCCTTCAATGTGTTTACTGAGTTTTCAAGGAATTTTACATATAGGTGTAGATATGGCATGTCAAGATTAACAGGTCCATTTTGTAAGACTGTTTCTTACAGAATGAGAAACATTTTTGCCTATGCCATAAAAATAAATATTCCACTTTTATATAGTCTTTCAATACCTTGCTTTAAAACATTAAAAAAAAAAATCTAAAGACTCTTACCTTTTACGAGTTTCTAGATAATGATGGTTTTCTATCAACTTCAAAAGAAATTAGAGACATCGTTAGATGTTATACCATGATTCTTAACCAAGTCAGATTCGTTTATGACATTACACATACAAATGCATTTCATTGAACAAAAAGAAAAAAAAAATCGTTAAGAGTTTATCTCAAGGGATAGCTGACTTCAGTGGAAGTCCCAATGTGCCAAGCACACTATCATAGTAGATTTGGAATTCTTACAGAGCAGAGATGTTCATAAACCATACATGAGTATACCTATTCAAACATATTGAAAGACATGAACATTTTCAAAACTGAACTTTTTCATCTGTCTATAAATTGTTTGCAGATAGACCTTCTTTCTCTTATTTGCAACTTTAAGTGCATTTTTACAGCAAGATTTAAACTCTGGTTCATTTTTCAGCTGTAGAATATTTGCTATTTGTTGTTTTAAATCGCTGTTAACTATTTGCTATTTCACTGAGCACATTAATAACTATTTGTGCTTTAAAAGAGTTCTCATAATTTTTAAAATATACTGTGTAGATAATACAACACTTTCTAAAAATATTTCTAAAACCAGTAAAAATGTATGAATTTGAAAGTAATCTCTTCATTTTTTCCCCCACAAATACTCTTGGAAGTAAGAAGTGACTTAGCTAAAGATTTATAAATGGAGATTTAAAAAAGGTTATATATATATAAGTAAAATAAATTGGCTTACTTCTTTCACTGAACTATTTATGAATAGATTTCATCCTTTTTTTCCTTCTCCTTAGTATTTAGCCTACTTTTTCTGTTTTTACAACACAGTTACTGCAAAGAATATTTTCCAGTAATTTTTGGTTGATAAAGCAAATCTTTTGCTAAGGCTATTACTGTTTTTCTCATACATCTAAACTTTGCCTTGGGAAAAGGAAAAATATAAACAGCCCTGAAACATGACATAGCTGGGGAAAAAAACCACTTTTGCTTGTATTTTCCCACATGCATGAGTTCAATTGTTCCTTCTAGCCGTTACTTTTCAGCTAATCCGTTTATTTTTCTTGTAACCCTGATTGCTAATGAATAACCAATAAATAGAATAAAAGAAGAAGTTGTTAGACAATTTAATATTGCTCTCCATGAAAAGTATAACATGAAAAAAGACTAGAAGGAATAGGATTTGGTGAAGTAATGCCCTGTATAAGCGGGTCTTTCTGCAAGTTTCATAGAAAATAAATACTTCACAGAAAGCTAACACTCTGTAACCAGAGAAAGCTAATGCTCTGTAACTTGTATGGTAATATAACCAAAGAAAGGTATCTGAGCAATATTAATGACGTAGTCCTGATGTTTCAGAAAAATTTCATAAGTCCCACTCAGGGGTACTATATTTATTTCAATGTAAGTAAATGCACAGGCTCAGCAAAAGCAACAGATTATGCAACAGGGAGAATACAGGGTTCTTCACAGGGTTATAACTAACAGAAGATAGTGGGTAGCAGCCAGCAGTCATGGTGGTTTGAGTATTTTGGTGGCCTGCAGTGAAATCAGATTTCATACAAAACTGCTGAAACATCATTCTCTTCTGGCTATATCCAGATGAGTTAGCTTCTCAGTAAAAATCTGAAATGAACAGAAAGGAAAGTTTTTTTGTTTGGTAAGAAAAAGAATTAAAACAATTTCTTACAAGTTCAAGATTACCCCTAGAGTTAAGTTACATAGCACCTTTGGCATTATTTCCCAAGTAACATGGCAGAAGTCAGATATTTCCATTGTCTCATTACATTCACCATTTTGCATGTCCAATTGTACCCTGGGTAGCCTGTTTCCCTAAAACCAAACTGTTTGACAATACACTTCATTTTAGAAAATTAATTTCACGGATGTGTTTCAGCAGTTCTGCATCTATTGCAAGTACAAAAGCAGAACCAGAAGTCTTACCTGTTGCTGAAGACAAAGGAGAATTTTTTGAAATGTGAGTTCAAAGGGGAAAAAAATGTTGCATTTACAGGTCTCACACTGAGTCCTTCCTTCAACATCAGAGGAAGATATTTTCAAATCATATATTTATATATCATTCACTTAATCCCTAAGGCACTGGAGGGAAAACTGATAAATAGTGGATAGAAGAAGTAAAAAATGATGCAGGATTCAGCATTTTTACCAAATTCTGAATCAGTAAAACCATTCAGCAATCAAACTGAAAATCATCCAGCACTAAAGTACAGATTCTTATTTGCAAAATTCTTTCTGTAAATAAAGGAAGAAAAATGTCTTTAACATCATACAAAGCGCATGAAACATGTTTTAGTCTGAGCTGAACTTTTTCCCATTGCTACTTAATGCAACTGCACACCTAGTCAACACTAAAGCTTGTAATTCCTGGTATTTACGTTACAGTAAAAACAACAATATAGTAACAGTATTTTTCTGGTGGAGAAAAAATATTTTCTTAGTTTGCTGTTTAAGGGTTAAGAAAATTAATCACTCCTATTTACATCAGCAACTATGCTACAGCACATGCACAAATGACTGCTTTTTCCTGAAAAAAAAATTATGTTATAGGAAAGAGGCTGGCGGTGCCAGGGGAATTGCGCCTACAGGTCTGGAGGGTTCTGGGTTGATTATTTTGTGTTCACTAAAAGGAAAAATCCACTGGACATGGCTCAGCAGTCCTTTATTACAGCACACACAAACAGACAGACACAACATTATTGCATATGTCTTTGTTTTAAACAGAAAACTGCAAAATTCAAAATAAAGCCGGGAAAGTCAGAAAAACATGTAGAGAGATAAGACTTCAAAAACTACCAGAAAAGGTAGAAACAGAGCTCCAGAACATCTGCTATGAAGTTTTTAGTTTAAAGACATCTTTATATAGATCATGACAAGATCCATGTAAAAAATGCTGCATAAATCTCTCCTACTCCCCATCCAGATAGAACAAAGACCTCTGAAATTTAAGGAATAAAGTAAGAGTAGGAGGGGAGCTCATACAGACACTAGCTATTCAAGAATAGCCACTAACCTGGTGCATAAATGAAGTACAAATATAACTGTAGAAGAAAATGAGACCTCAGAGCAACATATTATTTCAGCTTTGGACTGCTAGAAACATCCTCCTTAGTTCTGCATTACAATGAAGTCTTAAGGACGGTCTCTGACATACTGAGTGATCAAGTCCCCAGACAGTAAATTTATGTTAGGTAAGAAATCAGAACACAGGATAAATCACATAATGTCCTTAAAGTCCCCCCCAACTTGCTGCAAATGTCTTTTTGAGCAGGCGACACTGTCTTAAGTGTTGAAACTTCACAACCTTCAACAGAAATCAATTGAAGCTCAGTATCGTAAGGAAGTGGAATACTTTCCCTTCATGACTGTCAGTTCTGAGCTGCTTAACACAGATTGAAAATGCAAAGCAGACTAACCTTCTGCTGGGCTTTTTTATTATTATTATTTTGTCTTTGTTTTTTATGTTGAAACATCTAGAACAGCTTACTCATTTTTTATTTTGTTCACATGAAATATAATTGATCCAGATACAGAAAAATCACCTGCATATATATGTCTTTGCACCCTTTACATTTTCTCACATAGAGGATAGTCTGTGCTTTTCACATGTATCGTTGGGTACTTTAAAGGAGATCTAAGCTGACAGAGGCCTGCAGAACATCAGACATATATCTCCAACTCCCTTTTCCAGTTTTGCAAAATGTTCTTCAATGTAAAGAAGTAAAATGACTGTTGACAGAATTTATTTTGTGCTGTGGTTAGCAGTATGATGAGAAATCTCCCTATGAGCAAACAAACTTCTATGCCTTCAGCTTTCTTGTGTTTTAAGAAAGACTAGTGTCTTGTTATTTCACCATCTGCATCACAATGAGCCTTAGAAGACTAGCTTTTTTCACGCCTGAAAATATAAGACATCCTTAGATGCTCTAAGAGGCATGAAAAAGTACCATACCCTGCACTATCGAAACTGAAGGCTAGATATGACAGTGGACTACCACCATGAACTCATTTCTCCTGCTCACTCCAGGAATGTCAGCAAGACGTTTACTTGCATGAAGACCCTCAGTTCATACAATATTTTAAAATGTAATCTTGTAATACAAGGATGGGTGCAGTCCTGATGGGAATATCAGCATATGGTTGGAGTTTCTGCGGTGGCATCAGATCACATGATAGGCCAAAGAAGTTAGAAGCCTAGATTTATGGATGTAATAACACCTCTCTGAGTCCTCTCAGTAAATCAACCCTACTGCTATTGTCTATGTTAGCTCTGCTAGATCAGCATAGGCATGTCAAATTCTACTACAACACCACTATTTTCTTTGCAGATATATTCTATATATGTATATGGTAAACAGGTTATATTTACTATATTGAATTTGTCTGGTGCTAAAAGAAAACTTTTTCTTCTCTTTAAATTTGTAAGCTAAGTTTCTATGTGCACTTCCTTCTTCACAGACCGAGGCACTTATTTATAAATCCATCATAAGACCATCATAAATATTTCAATTTTTACTATTATTTTTGCTATTAGTTATATGAATTGCATTCAACAACATTTGAGTAAAATAGATTTATCAGATGCAGATTATCAGTGATGCTGCCTGTCATACTAAAGAAATCTGTATTGTTTGTCCTTTGCCGTTGTCCTGGTTTCGGCTGGAATAGATTTCTTTCTGGTAGCTGTATTTCGGATTTGGGATGAAAATAATGTTGATAACATACTGATGTTTTCAGTTGTTGCTAGGCAGTCAAGCATTTTTCAGCTTCTCATGTTGGCTGAGCCTGCCAGGTACATGGGAATCTGAGAGGGGACACAGCTGGGACAGCTGACCCAAACTGGACAAAGGGGTATGCTATTCCATATGATGTCATGTTCAGTATATAAACTGAGGGAGTTGGCCAGGGGGCAGCAGTCACTGCTCTGGGATGGAATGGGTGTTGTTCATCGGGTGGTGAGCAATTGCATTTGTGCATCACTTGTTTTATATATGCCTATTATTGTTATTTTTATTATTATAACTTCCTTTGCTTTCCTGTTAAACTGTCTTTATCTCAACTCAAGAGTTTTTACTTTTCCCATCCTCTTCCCCATCCCAAGGGGGGGAAAGGGAAGGAGTGAGAAAGCAGCCAGCTGGGGTTAAATCACGACAGCCAAAAACCCAGATGTGTTTGATTCAACCTGATGTTAGACACTTTGTGTAATATTAACAACTCTGCCTCTCAGTGTTCCTAGTACGTTTGTATTCCTTCATTTTTTGTAGAGTTAAAAACTGACCACAAGTAAGAAATGGTCATATAGCTCATTCTTTCTCTGTCTACCCTCTCTTTATACTGAGTGAGCTCCCCAGATGTTCTGGCTGCATGCAGATGCACAATACAGAAGTTGTGGCAGTGTTCTGTAGAAATCTATACTTAATAACTCAAAACAACTCAAAAAAAAAAAAAAGAAAAAACAAGAAAGCTTGTTTGAACTGTTGAGACTGAATTATCTTGTGACCTCAAAAAAACAGCAATATGACTGACCAATCAAGATGAGAATGTTAAAGCTTACAAAACAAGACTTCAGATTGATTCCAAAATTCTGAGAATAACACTTTATTATCTCTGGAGTTGCCTGGACTGCTCTGCACAACTGCTGTAAAAACATGATACATCAGAATGTCACTAAAGTGTTATGCCTGTTTAACCTCAGTGGTTTCAATGAGTTACTGTGATAAATCAGGACCCTGAAAAGAACGAACGTAAAATACCATAAATGTCGATCTGTTGAACCAAATCACACCCTCTGCAAAACAAGAACAGCAGCTGTCTACAGAAAATTACCTTAAAATCTTTTAACACTGTACTGAGTTGACTCCTATTAAGCAATATAGCAAAGCAAAACAAGGCCTCAAAAAGACTTTCATCAGTACTGTGTTATTATGGAATTGGAAAAGCATAACAGAACCCAGGAATAATTTGCAAGTAGCAGAGCTGAGATGAAATGAAAAGGCTTGAGGACCATGCTCAAAGACATTAACTAGCAGTGAAACAGTGAGAGAGAAGGACAATTAAAAAAACTGATTAAATTCTTTAAGTGAAGTTATCCTGGTAAGAGTTATCTATTGAAAGCAGTAAACGTTGTCTGATTGTTTCTTAGAATCTAATGCACCTTGACTATATACTGGCATAGCTATTTCTGTCAGATACATATGTATGGCTTCATGCCACTTGAAACAGTTTCGGACCATTCGTTTTGCTGAGGATCATTTAATGGTTTTATCAGACACAGAATAATATTTCATGATTTTGTCTTAGTTACATTGTTGACCTACAAGACAAAGTATACAATACTCAGCTATTGAAAAGTATGTTGCTTCTTATTTTTAAAGATTCTACAGTTTTCCTTATCTCTGTAAGTAAAAAATTGCATTTTCACATCAAGACTTACTTGCCATATGTCATTTTAAAAACTGATATGATTTCAGTGTTTCTCAGCATATTTACATAAACAGATTTGCAAGTTCCAACAATTCAGATTTATCAACAAGGAAAATTCAAATCCCATTAAGCTATATAACTGAAAAACCAGATTGCTTAAAACCATTAAATTCTACAATAATTTCTAGATCGCTTGCAAAAACTGTCTTTCATTGGATTCAATGTTGAATGTTTCATAGCAGTTTCTGTTTTCCCTCTCTTTGTTTTGCACTTCAATTTTTTAACTGGTTCCACATCCAACTAACAACTACAGCATTAATATGTCCATTAAATCTGAGAGAATACCTTAAAAAGTATCCCTGTGTATCAGACACTACTGATGCATTTGACATGAGTTTATTCACAGTACAATGTATACTGAATTTTAATGCTATGAAAAAATACTGTA
>Ga0181612_129667_pt1 | contig 31329 bp, 12 predicted proteins | sample HoacroProtozoa21_FD_119630 | JGI IMG/M metagenome (GOLD analysis project Ga0181612, IMG submission 119630) | Hoatzin crop microbial communities from Cojedes, Venezuel. Combined Assembly of Gp0051906, Gp0051904, Gp0051908 | reverse complement strand
TCTTTTCCTTTATTTGTGCTTTGGTAAATATGTGCAAAAGTTTGGGGCAGACAGAAGAGAGAGAGTTTATGAGTAGGAATACTATGGTTCTTCAAAAAAACATGGGAAAGCTTTAGCTTTGTAGCTTAAAATGTTTTAGAGAAGAAAATATTTGCAGAGATTGTGAAATTCCCTTTCAAGAGTTCTCAACCATTTTCTTTTGGTGGAGGAAGAGAAGAGAGCGAGGTTTTCTCTCACAAGCATGCCTACTTTGAATAGACACTTCAGGAGCACAGATTCATGACTCATGCCATCTACATTGCCAGTTCCCAGATAAGATCTCCCCTTGAAATTCTGCAGATGTTGGTGCTCTGGCTGCATAACTGTGTTAACTATATATTTTTTCAAAGTTCTGTAGTTGTAATTATTTTAAACACATAAAAGAATCAATAATGATGTAAACATATCCTCAGCAGAGGAGTTAGAAAAGAACTGAGTCCCATCACTTGTAATCACAGTCATACATGTCTCAGCATCCTGATATCCTTATCCAGCTCCATCTTGAAACACACAGGGCTTCTCTATCTCTACTCAAAGTGCTAAACTATTCCTGAACTGAAGTGTTTCGGTGGTTGAAAATCCTTTAACTTATGATCTAAATTTATCCCTGGCCTCTTCTTATTCATTTACTTTCATGACAATGTTACATTTTGCGTGTCAGAACACGAGCTCATATTTTCCTAGTAGTGGTCGACCTCTGCATTTTATAAACAGCCTGCAATTTATGGGCAGCTCAAGTGCAGTTTCAGTTCTGGAGCTTAATTCCATACTGTAAATGCTCACACAGCTGCTGGGTATGTCAGATACCCAGCTGTGAAAGGAATTGAGCAAAATGGGCCAACATTACCACATGCACCCTACAACCCAGGTTACAGGTTGCCGTACAGGCAACTGCAAGCCTGCACCTCAGCCCCAGTGTACAAGGACCCTGAGAATACACAATTTTCCACTTCGAGCTACATCCATTTGGCAATATGAACATTTATGCATGAGATTTGTAATGTCTACTCTGAATCTGCTTACTTTTCTACATATCATAGGTCATTCCTTTTCACCAAGCTAGCCATATATGAAACACAATACCTTACAGTCTACTAAATTGTTTCTTCTGGTAAGCTGTACTGTGTTGGCCGGCACAGTTTGATCTTCTGTTGCGTTACCTTTATTATTAAACTGCATGCCTAAATTCCCATTTGAATTTGTCTGTCTCTCAATGATCTTTCTTCTGCCTTTCTTCCTTTGATAAATGTTCAGAATTTTATGCCCCTTTAATGTATTTGTACGCTTTAATCAGGAGATTTTTCCATCTTCTTTCTGATAAACTAAACAGATGAAACTCTTAAAGTCTCTCACTTTAAGAAAATTTCCCTAACTCAGATCACAGTTTGGTGTCTTTGTTCAGTACCCTTCCTAACACTTTGTTGTCCTTTTAAAACTTGGACACGGAATTTGATGCAATGTCCCAGAACTGGTCTCATTAATATCATATAAAATAATTAGTGACCTTCATGCTTCTACTCAGGCTTTGAATCCTTCCACACCACTGGATAACGCAGTAGCACAGTGAAAACTTTGCCACAACGGTGCTGATTTGTTCAGCACGAACTCTGAATCCTGCTTCAGACTCACTGCTTTCTCCAACTCTGCCCACAATCCCAATTCATATATCTCCTAATATCCTTCCTCTGTCTGTTTTAAACTGTTCTACTTAAATGGACTGAGCTTAAGAAATGACTTGTTTTCTTGCACTCATCAATATTTATACCTCAGTCAAACTTTTTTTCAGTTCTTAGTTTTAAACCATCAGTGATTTTGTATTTTCTTTCCAGATCTCAGATGGCAGTGCTGAACATCATGCTTACAAAAACTCCCCACAGCAGCTTTTTGTCTAGAATTTAGGATGTGGGTGCTGATCTAGAGAAGTTGCATCTCAGCTGTGCCAGGCTGCTTCTGACTCTCTAACTTTTATATCCCATTGTAAAAGTCCTCAGCTTGACCTGTTTCTGACTCATATATGACTTTTGTTAGGTCATGCAATGTCACAGACCTGTAATTCTGGACATTTTCCTATCTCAGTCCATGAAATTCCAACCTGACAGTCTTCAAGTCATGATGCCTTCAAGGCTCATCTCTCCTCAGATTTTAGGTGAACACTGATTTGACAGACAGAATAGATCAAAGACAGGAGTAATTATAGTCGTGGTGATTCTGATTTTCTGCTCATGCCTGGTTTTGTGTAACAGCTTATTTGGAACAAAAATGTTCACCCTAACTTTTGATGGTGTATATTCAGCTGGTCACAAATGATTTTTTGAACACAGCTTGACATTATCCATTTTTTTCTTGATTTTTGTTCACTACTTAATTAACAAATTTCCATTTAATTGTTTGGTAAGGCTTCTTTTACACTTTAAAGATGTTCAGGACACATTCAGGAAAGTGAAATAAAGTACTGTTTTAGGACTGAAATTGGAAAATGGTTTAAATCCTTATAACTGCAGCAGCATTTACCAATAACCCACAGGAACAACACAGAATCACTACCAGGGCTAGCATTCTTATTGGTAGCTTTTCCTGGCAAAATACGATTAGACCAGAATATGATTAGACCGGAAGACTGGGAGGTTATTGTCTCTCTCCGATAAAAGACTTCAATAATGGGAAGCCTTCGCTGCCTCTACCTGTGAACAAAATGTACAGCTTTCCTTCTCAGTAATTTAAAGTTGCATGATCACTTTATGCTAATCACAAGTCTATTGTAGCTTACTTCTGAATGCACCAAAGGACAAAAATTTTGCTGATATTGAAGTCTTATAGTTCTGCCTGTTAGAAAACGCATCCACAAATTCTTTAAAAAAATGCAACAAGTCAGAGCAAATTCCCTCTGGAGGTGCACAAAGCCATTCCTGGATCTATGAAATAGTTGTGTATCAAGGAGGAAGCTATGTGCATTAATATTAAAAGGAGATAAATTCATACTTTGTGAAAGGAGTGTAACTTTCTCTAACTGCTTAGCCAGAGGCTTGTTTTTCAGAGGCAATGTACAATAAAACTGAAGAGTATTTACCATGCCAAATTATTTCTTATGTTTATTTGTAAACAGAAAGCCCATACTTTGCCAGGTAGGCCTTCCTAAAGTCCACTGCCTTCCTCAGGTTTTACTATATTACCAAGTCTCGCTCCTTTTTAACTATAAGAGTATTCCTCCAGTCAGCTCAGGTAGTTGAAAGCCTTATTTGTCCAACAGTATTCTTGAAATACATGTTTTTGATTAAAGGTAATTTGAAAGGGCAGAATTCTGCAGTACTCAGCCAGCTTTTACTCAGTAAACACACCGAGCTGAGAACAAGGGAAAACATTCCTTAAAGAAATATTTAGTTAAAAATTACAGATGATTTCTAAAATAAAACTTGCTTAAACAAAATGTATTCCTTATGATGAACATGTTGTTTCAGAAGCAGGCAATAAAATTATTCAAGATATCTGAGACTTCTAACTGACTAATGAAAGCAAACATTAGTGATGCTATCATGCAAAAAGGTAAACACCACTTTGAGGAAATCCATAGTCACAACGATTACTGTTTTCCTTATTCAGCATTAGTTACCTTGATTTTAAAGTATTCTATTCCATGGCAGTCTTTAAAAGTAACAACTATAAGTACAACAAAGAAAGATTTATAAAAAATTTGGAGAAGTGAAAAAATGACATAGAAACCAATTCGCCTTTCAGAGAAAGTGATCAATATTGAAGCTAACAATGGGACTTTCTATATTTGTGTTCTGGATAATTTATTTACATTCAGAATAAAAATATAGGATATATATATGCTGTAGTGTAGGAATTCTATACACCCCATAAAATACAAATACAACTTTCTTGTACAAGGCCATAAGAAAGAAATCTAAGTGTTATATATATGTGTATATACACAGTAACTTCATTCTCCTGCCTTGAAAATAGATAAAATCCAGTAAAGTGTAACTGGACTCTCATATCTTATTTGCTTTATAACCACATATGATGTTTTACAGAAATACAAATGACTACATGTTGCAACACTGTGACATAGTCAGATACTTTCAGAATGATTGATAATGAAAACTATGTCAATTGGATAATTTCAAATTGAACTAGAAAGAGAACATGTTAAGTACTTACTTTCTCAGAAAGGGAAATACTGTCTCCAGCTATGGGAAGAAATAAAGAACTAGGTTAGCTCCTGAAAGAGATTAAAGAAACATTTTTCCTGAAAAATAGTACTGAAAGAGTATTCAGAACAATTTAGAAATATCTAACAATTTATACATTTATGAATAATCTAGAAATACACAAATCAACTTACACATAGAATAAACACTGGAAAAGCAAATAAGCAGGATTAATTTTTAACTCTCTGATTTCAGTTAATACTGCTATTAAAATACTTAATTGCCAGTTTCAATTAAAATATGAATAAACCACAGCGTGTTAGAGGTTTCTATGTTCGTATTTTGTACATGTCCAAATTTGCAACACTCCAGAATTTGTACAACATAATATTTATTTTAAGACATTAAATCCAAATTTTGAAATTGAAGCAAGATTTTTCAGCAGACCATCTAAATGGAAGTTGCCATAAAACTGTAACTTTTCGTGTCCTGAGTAACACAGTCTTGGGAGGAAAAAAATTACATTCCTGGTCTGCCCTGAACATGGCATCTGCATACACACATGCCTGTATTTTCCGTTTTGGGACTCCCTCTGTTGTTAACAAGCAACGTTCAGCAAAGGTTTTTTACAAGTGAGAAAATGTCTAAGGGTTTTATACTATTCCCTGTGTTTAATTCTAAAGAAAGTCATATTTAAGCACTTCTAAAAGAGTGAATTGGCATTAATAAGCGACAATGAAGTGGGTAAGTAAAAAAGATTCACATCCTTCTGCAACAGTTTTGAGTAGAAGTAAGCACAAATAGGAAAAGCTCTTCATCTTTTTTGAGACTCCAGAAGCCACGAAAGGTTTAGTTGCACTGTATATCACAGTGTTATTCACAGTTTTATTTATGCATATATTTAATGATTGTATTGTGTTTTCAGTGTGTTGGCCAGCACCTGAGTAAGTTCCACAACAATTAAGACCTTTGCATTGGGTCCACATGGCTGATCACAGTGCCGATACTCCTCTGTTAGCATACGCAGAGCACACTTCCGAATGTCAGTGGAAGTTCTGCATATGTATGGAGAGAAGGCTATAGGAGGTGGCATTTGCCATGTGGCCCTGAGATGAAAATTTTGCCCTAAGATAGTCCCTTCAGTAGTTGTGGGTTTTTTCCTACCGCAGCAGTCACTTCTGTTCTAACAGAAAACAAACCTCTAAGACAATACCATTTGCCAAGAGACTGTTTGATGATATATTGTATTATGTTTCAATATTGGTATAAAATATCGGCTAAACAAAAATTGGTGGTAGCAGTACTAGTCTTACTACTTTTTTTTTTCTGATATAGGTTTTTGTTACACCACACTCAGTTAAACAAACCTTACAGTAGACTCCAAATTATGACATTCCATGTGCACAGCTATTTGTGTAGAAGACATTATTTAACTCTGTGATAAAGGATTGGTTACTGTTGACCTGAAGTGTTTTGTCTCCAGAAGTCCTGAGGAAGAGATAACAGCAGCCTGTAACTATGCAACTTAGCAAAATAAAATTTGAAAATAGAATGACAGATATATAAAGAACTTACTGTTTGCATTTCTTTGCTACTACTATTTTTGAAGCTTAAACTACCTTAAAAGGCAATCCTAGCTTTCCTATTTTCCTGTTCACACAAGAATGAACTAAGTGACTGACTGTGAAAAACTAAAATTTCCCTAGCAATATCTCTAACAAAATGTTTTGTTCTTTTTTGTTGTTTGTTTGTTTTTCCTTGCTGTTAGCTTGGTAGCCACAAAGGAAACAGACAGTGCAAGATCTCGTAGTATGCCAATGTCGCCATCCGATTTCCTGGATAAGTTAATGGGTAGGATGTCAGGCTACGATGCCAGGATCAGACCAAATTTCAAAGGTAATTTCAAAGCTAAAATTTCAGGTTTTCAATATTTCAGCATTTATTCTCACACAAACGCAGTTTCTGGAAAAAATATGAAAATGAAGAAGTACGCTCACTGAAAAAAAAAAGTGCCTTCTTTCCTGTCTTTGCTATGACATTTCTTTTCAGAAGCAATATGCTCTATTCCTGTCGCTTTCAGAGTCACCCAAATGTAGACCTGAAGAAAATTTAGCTTGTCACTAGATTTGAATTGTCTAATAGGTGTTGGGTTTTCTTTTCTTTTCTGAAGTGCTTGGTAGCGGATTCCAATACCCATCTTGGACTACCATTGGCCTGAAGCACTCCAGAAAGCAAGTTCTATCTATGAAAGACAAGCCAAACCCTCACACCTGCCTGACCCTAACCAGAAGGAACAGTGTGTTTATGACATGACCATCGAAGTCAAACTCAAGAGAGCTTATGTTAGTTACCGAAATCTATCACCAAATTCTCCTGTGACATTAGAGTCCTCACTCATGTGCCTCAGTTCTGCTTTGAAATGCCAAAATGGAACATCTTTCCTCTTGCTCCTTTCCCTCGTCTCCGTTCTCCACTGAAACTGCAGGTTGTCAAGGTGTCTCTTGGCATGTGCCCTTTAGGCGCTTGTCACAAAGGAGATTCAAAGACAAAGGAAGAAGATTGAAAGTCTGAAGTCTGCAAATGCAATCATTACATCTTCCGAGCGTCTTAGCACAAACCATCTCACCCAGACTCAGGCATGCTAAAGCAGACTGTTTCATGAGGGATTATATAAACTACATAATTATGCAATTATACAAACTATTATACAGACAGATACGACCCATTCTTACTTTTGCAATCTGGGATGTTTAGGTAAATTTGACTATTCTTTTTTTAGAATGTAAGGAATTCCAGCAATGTAGTAGGACTATATTTAACTCTATTTCTGAATCTTTTAAGCAAGTTATCAGACTTTAAATTCTCGAGAACAGAAATATTTTTTAAAGAATAAACCTATTTTGATTTAAAATAAAATTGTTTTTACTTTGCCTTAGCTGCCTGTTCCTATGCCTACCTTCTTGAGTCCAAGAGACTCTCTTAGCTCTAATGTTTCACTATAAGGTGGGTTTTACTCCATATTTACTACAAAAATTTTTGCTCAAGCAGACAGTCCTTCCTCCTCTAAGCCATCTGTCACTGCCTTTCCATCTTAATTCTTATTCAGCACTAAATTTTACAATTTTGTGACATCTCCAAGTCCCAGAAACTTAAGTGGTTATGACTCTAAAACCATTGCTCTTTGCTGGTTTTGGCAGAATTTGCCCAGACTGATTCATAAGGACCAAGCAGTTTGTCAAATTACTTCCTCATCAGCAAGGCATAAACAGTTGGTGCTGCTGTGTATACAAACTTATTACCCAGGATTTACTGCAGCTGGAAATGCTTTGCTTTTAGTAAGGTAGTGGTGCTGATATTTCTCAGAAAATGATAATCATGCGCTGGAAATTCAAACGCATTGCTAAAAGATTTACAACGGGGATCAATATCCCTGAAGACCACACAGAATAAGTCCCTTGGACTTTCCTTGTCAGAACTTCTTGGAAGAATGTTCCAGTGCCTGGCTTCCTGGAGGATTAATGTATCAAATAACATTTGCAAAGTAATGTAAAACACTGTATTTTTAAAATTACTTTCTTATATGAAAGGTAGCCCTTAAATTATTTTTGCTCCTTGTTAAAGTTACCTTGACTTGTTGCCACAATATACTCTTTAGCATGCAAACCCGCAGGTTCAACCTAAGGTAAAGCTGTGCTGGGCAAAACACCTCAGGTAAAGTCTAAGCAGCACAGTTTTTCTTCTTTCTTCTCTGAGTCTCCTGAAGCCCTACAAACAAATGTTTAAAAATGAGGAGCTTACAGTTTAACAGCTGATTTAGGGATTGGAATTTGGAGTTTGTCATGGACACCACGCAATCACAGTATTCTGATGGGGCTTCAGCGAAGAACAGGCAAATGGTCTGGCGATTAGTTAATTCAACACAGTACTTCTCAAAAGTATAATTCAAAAGATTTAGAACCTTGTTTTGTAACTACTGAAATTTAAAGAGACAAAACCTAATTTGACATTGTTCTTTTTCAAAAAGTGCACATTCTAAATCTTCTAGACAGCTATGCAGTTTGAACAAATCTGCCCAGAATGATTCAGACCTGTCACTAAGAATAAGCATCTCCTTAAGTGACTTTGCCACTTTCTGGTTAGTTTTATTAGTCCTAGAACAAGTGCTGGGGCTTAATGCCTTTTTGAGTTTTTAATCTGGCAACAGTTTTAAAGAAACAGAATGAGTACAGCTAAGAGAATTCAGACAATAATTTTAAACCATATGTTCTTCCAGTAAAATTCATATGTAGACAAGATTTTAACCAGCTTTTCCTCATAATTATTCTTGGTCAATAACACATAATTATATATTTTGCCTGAGTGCTCTGCTTTTGCATAAGGAATTCTGCATATCTGTTCTTGTTCAACAGAAATAATAGAGAAGACTGTTGGTATTTATTTAGCTATGGAATAAAACAGAAAATTAAGAACTCTTGTAAAATCTTTGTTGGAGTTGGAAAACATTCTTATTTCCAGTACATAAAACCTATAGCAAGGTGCTTCATTTACTCAGCTGTTCCACATCCCAGTCTATATCTGTTCCTGCAACAAAGGGAAATGCTTCACTACTCAGCTGTTCCACATCCCAGTCTATATCTGTTCCTGCAACAAAGGGAAATGCTTCACTGTCTTTCATACTTAGACATAATTATGCAATCCATGTGTAAAAATTGTCATGGCCTCAAGATGCTCAGAATTAACCTGACACAGAACAGGTGTTACATTTTCAAATTTATACAGCCCAGATTGTACCATTGATAACAATCTATTACGGTGGATATTTTGAGATTTACATAGGAAAGTGTAAAGTGTTCCTTGCCCTGGTGTTGCCAAACAGCAATTCAGCAATCCCTAGTTTAGGAACTTTTTAAGCCAGGACTTAACTGAAAAAATTAAATTAGATAAATATGTTCTTCTAGTCACTTCTGGAAGCCGCTTATACTTTTGGCCTTTCCAGTATTTTAGAGCAATAAAATATTTGTGTTTTGGAATAGTGAAAATTATAATTCTTTATTTGCTTTGAATTTGGTGACTATCTTACTGATTTTCTTGCCATGTAACCTATTCAGAAATGGAGGAAAAAGATTACTTCCTTTAGATATTTACAGATTTGTATACTTAAATATTGCTCCCTACTGGATACCTTTCCCAATGTGTAGACTTCTGTTCTACTTAAGTTGTTTCTGTGTGGCAGCATTTCATAGAATGTGTGATCTTTCTTTGAGTTCTTGACATCTCTTTTCTCCCTAATATATCCTTTTGAGGCAGACAGAGGAGAAATTTTGGAGTATTCAAGACAGAAGTTCATGATCTACTTATATGGGAGTCCATTTATTGTAATGTATTTCTTTGAATTCTCCTATATTGATTACAGAGCATGCTTCCAGAGAACCATCCATAATTAATATAGCCTCTCTTTCCTGCACGAAAATCTTTAATTTGTAGCCCAGAAATAGGAATGCATAGGAAGGATTATTTGGCATTTAACTGATGCTGAATTTCATCAGACATTTTATTGCTTGATAGCTCAGTATTTTGTGATTTTGCTGCATCTCCTTGCAGTCAGCTTTATACATAACTATCCTAAATAATCTTCTATCACAAGCAAATTATATTGCTAGATCTTCTTTTCTAGGTCATTAATATTGAACAACAAAGATTCAGTTCAGATCCATGAGGGAACTCAGCAGCAATCACCTCACTCTGAGAAAAATGTCTATTTACCCCTAAAATTAAATAGCTTTAAAGCAAAAGGCCTATAAATGGACTGTCTCTCAGTTTGTGAAGACTAGTATCCTTTAACAGCCTTTGACAAAAGAGCAGGTTGAAAAGTTTTTTAAACTCCAAATAAACTATTTTAATTAATTTAATTATATATTACAATTAAAATTAAAATGTATTTAAATTCATTACATTTCCTTAGTTCACGTGCTCACCAGCTCTTTCAGGGAGCTTCAGTAGATCCGAGACGTCATTTCAGCAAAACTAATATTAATCCATATCTTTTAATCATAAGAGTTCTCATCATTTCTGCCAGTTTTGCTGGTACAGAGGTAAAGTTTACAGGGATAATGTTCATTGTCAATGTCATCTACCATCATACCTGGTCTGTTTTACTTTTCAAATTCAAGTTATACTTGCTGGAGACGGTACACATTTCTGCTGATAACCAAACTGACACAGGTGTTAGCTGACTCACAATGATTCATCTTTCCACAATTTTGGAAATATTTTTATAATGTCTGGCTTGATATCACCTCAGCCTGTCAGTTTGTTCCTGTTCACTTAGTCTGAAACGTCTTCTACAGTCCTTGCACATATCTTCCATCAGAATGGCTCCAGTATTTAACGTGGCTGGCAATTGGAGACAAATGCTGCTACAAAGACTTCATTTAGTTTTTCTGCTCTGACCTTCTTCACTTTCACAGATACTTTTACATCTTAATCATCTTCTCTTGACTTCACCTTCCAGATCCTGACAGGATTCTATTTTTAACGCCTTGCAGACAGTTATCATTGTTAGCTTTTCTGTCTCTAGTGAGTTTCAGCTCTAATTTTTTCCTCTCTGTCTTTAATCTCTGTTCAATTTTCCTGAGCTCCTGTGTTTGAATATGACTTCCAGTTTCAAGGGCTTAATTTATTTTTCTTTTTGACCGTGCTTTGGGAAGTTCATTATTACTCTCAGCACAGTATCTTTAAGTAGTCTCTGAACCATTTGCAAGCTGCTTTTAGCTTCTCCTTTTATGTTATTTTAACCAGCTGTTAACCATATTTTTGTAATGCTGCTTTTGAAAGTAAGCATCTGCATTGTAGTGATTTAGGGCTTTTTCTTTATAAAAGCAACTACGTTTGTTGATACAGCAAACTTACATTTTAAAGCATAGTACTGTTTTAAACAAGACAGTATCTTAGCATATTTGAAATGCTGACAAGTATTATAACATGCAAGTATCTGAAAGGAAATTTGTCTTGCAAACAAATTATCTAACACAGCCAGGTAGTACAGTTTTCTCCCTGGCAGTTTTTAGTGACTCTGCCTTTGTTCTTCTCCCCTGTTTTTTCTTTTTCCTCTGCTCCTTTTGATGAGTTGTCAAAGTCAAGCTTTTACTGAATTCTAAGTACTGGACATGCTCAACAGCTCTAAATAATTAGCCAAGTATCAAAGCGAAAAAAATAGTGTCAAATTGACTGCAGAGTGATGCCTCCTCAGCCATAGGTATAGTCTTGTGTATTATAATGACTGAGGTACACACAGTGATTTTTTGTTACAATTACCATACAGTACTTCAAAACAATTGTTTCCTTGAGGAGGGAAAGCTGTATGTTCCAAGTTATGATCTGTTGGCAGAATTTTTAATGGACGTTCTGATTCTTGAAGTGTTTCATATCAAATTCATTGGTCACATTTGATGTTGTTAGTTGCAAACCACCAGCAGTGCCAGAGCAGTTTCTTACTTCAGTGACCCTAAAAAAGAAATATTACATAACTGTCTGTGGGACCAGGCCTCAAATTCCAAATATAGATCTTTCATTATTACTGACTGCTTACACTGGCAAAAAGAAACAAGGTTCTCCAATGCTGAATTGGATTATTGATATAAGAATATCAAGGTGCAGGCGAGTGACAGAAAAACCTTGTGATGAAAAAGCCTTCTTTCTGCTGTACACAGACTGAAATTGATAAGAAATAATGGAGAAATTAGCATGCTCTACCACAATGCCGTTTTTACAGAGACTTTCAGAGAAATAATTTAAAACCTTTTCCATGAAGAGATGATTCATTGTTCAGTTATCATGACTGCTCTGCCACCACTGAAGCTTCACAAACGCAAGATAAGACAGGACAACAATTGACTGAAGACACATGGTAACAGAAAATTCAGTTTAAATGGATTCTGAACCATTTTGTGGATTTAAGAGAAATGAGAATAGAATCTAAGTCATTCTTTCTTATCCACATTTTTTCCTGTAAGCAGTAGAGATAAGAGCAGCCATAATGTATTTCTCTTCCTGGTGATGACAGATAGCACTAAAGGTAGCAGGTGCCCTGAGTGAAAAAGGTCAATCTTTTCTTAATTGCTGTAAGAAGTGACCTACATGGCTCACTAAAAAACACATAAAAATATTTTTTACTATATATTTCAAGTGGGATGCTGATTTTTTTGCATAGAATCATCTGTGCAAGTTTATAGTGAACTTTCTCTTTCTTTTCTGGCCAGTCAAGCAGTGTACCTTTGAGAAAAATTGAAAGGAAAATTATTAGAAACCATTCAATTTAACTTTGCATTACATGAGTAGTGAACGTAGCATTATTTCCTCCTAAGTCAATAAATATTGTTTCATAATGGCTTATATTTTACAGTTACTCAATATGCAAAGATTCTGGAACAGGGACTGGTGTTTTTTCTCTTTTGCAGGACCTCCAGTTAATGTCACGTGCAACATATTTATAAACAGCTTTGGATCCATTGCCGAGACAACCATGGTAAGATATTTTACCTCAAACAATGTTTAAAGTTCAAGTTAAATATGTTCATTGAGCTCAAAGCTATCTAGAGCTTCTCTTCACCTGGAACAAAATGAAGAAAGGAATCCACTTCTGAGAACAGAGACAACATTTCATTTGGAAATTGATTTTGTTCTGACAGAAAATCCATCCTTATACTATCAAACACACAAGTAAAAACAAAGCCAGTGCTTGGGAGGATTTTTATTTCTCCATAATTTTTTTTACAACAGTTGTAATGAACATTATTTTCTAATAGATAGGTATTAGTTTCTGTAGTGTTCTACCTTTCTAACCTCAAAAATTTAAATTCATTAAGTTGCTTTGCTAATAATATATTATAATTTCTTTATATACAGTGCATGTGGGGATATATACTTTATTTTAAAAGTCCTTCCATAGAACTATTGCACAGAGATAACGGAATAACTAGAATGGTGATCTGGCATATAAAATTTCATTATGAGTTCTAAGAATGGGGTAAATATAAATGGATTGCACACTTTTTGTACATATGCTTATAATTTGTCTATTGAAGAAAGGCAGAAGATAGAGTACAAAAAGACTGGAGATTTTAAGGAAATAAGGAGCAAGAGAGGTCAAAGTCTAAAGACAGTAAAACTAAATATTGAACTGTGAACCAACCAAATAACTTCACTAATCTTCTTTAACAGGTGAAACATATATGCTAACAACTTGGCACGCAGGTTTACCCATTAAAATTTGGTGAGAGTGGAGATGTGGGCATTCTTTCTCCTTACAAGTACCTCACACATTTTGAAGAAAGGCAAACAAACACCTTTGAAAACAGTCACATAGTAATATAGGGACAGAGAGGGTTAAAATAAAGAGAGATGAAAGAAGAACTGTGGGAGTTTGTAAGATCCAAATATAGTAAATATTCTGAAATCCAAACAATTTCAGGGGTCAGGATATGTGCTTGGAATGACAAAACACAGACTGAAAATAATCGGTATAGCCAAAAAAATAAAAAATAAAAGGAATAATACTAAGCAAAAGCCTTTCTTCCGAATTGCCAGTAAGAGCAAAAATGAGACTTTTGAATGTAGCCAAGGACTTGTAGTTAGGAAATCCATAACATAAATTCTTAATGTCAAATATTTATGCCCCCTATTTCCAAAGTGATGTTCACAACTGCCTGATCTTTATTCACCTTGGAACCTAGTGGTAGATGCTACTGAGAGAGACAGATGACTTTTTTTGGGTAGAAAATTACTTTAATTTGTATTTGGGTGCCTTGCCAGATTGCAAATCCCAAACAGATTGACATGGCATACAAGGAGATTTATTCAGGTTCGATCAGAGGATTAAGCAATGCCCACATGATTAGAATAGTGCTCCACAGCTACTTTTTAATGACTGGATGAGTGAATCTGGTGCAAAGCAGGAGACAGATCACAGGGTCAGTAAAGTGCAAAGTTCCAGCGATGAAATTGCCATAAAAAAGATACTTGGAAAACTAAAGTTGCTACCACTTTAAAAAATTGTCCTGAATTTGTGAAGAATATGCCTGAGTTCACAACTCAAGTCTATTTTCTCTCCAAAAATGGAGAATTATAAACATTTCCTTTCAGTACAACTTAGTACAAAACTTCTATCTTATGCTGAGATTGCATTCTGTTCTGCATTGCCTTGAAAGCCAATTACAACAGTCAAGATGACAGACTACAACCTGACCTGTAACATATAGTTCCAGGTAGTATGCTATAGAAAATACCAAACCTCATCAGAACCACAGGATTTTTCATTCTATGGATCATATGCATTCAAAAACTGGACGATTAAGCAAAACCTTGACCTTAGGACAAACGCTGCCTCCATGATGCTGATATTCTGTTTACAGTGTGTTCACTGATACAGTTCAAAACACACTTTAGCTTATTGCCAGTGACTGCTGACCTCTCAGAGACTCAAATCTTCCTTTGCAGAAGAACAAATGCCTTTGTGTAGATAGGACTTTCAACTATGTATTTCACTAGATTTACTTCTCCTCAACACTGAATATTAACATCTTCCAGAAAGCGTGAAAATCTTTGTGTCTTAAAATTACTATGAAAATCATCTAGCATTATTTTATAAGCTGAATTTCTGAATTTTTGAATTTTTGAACAAAAGTCAGTTCACTACAGTTCAGTATTTTACGAATTGTCACCATATACAAATTTTTTCACTGTAGTCCTTGAAATTCAGGTACCTATGTCTTAATATTTATTGTCAATCTCTACAAATAGAATGACTTATTAGAACAATTTATTAAACTCAACAAGGACTTTTATATTTTTGATAAATCACTTTTTTTTCAAAGTGTAAACAGAAGAGCTAAAATAAGCAACAAGTGCAAAATAAAACCTGGCCACTACGTGGTACCTTGAAGTCTCACTGGCATTTACAGCTACCAGTTGAATAATGGGGTATGCATATAATCTATTAGCTTTAAAGAAGTCCAAGCAGATCAAGCCACGTTCTTCACTGTCGCTGTAATTTCTCTTGGCACCGTCAGGCTCTGCCTTGCACCCTGTCCCTCTGGTTCTCGAGTTCTTGCACTGATGACCAAACTCTTTGAGCTCCCTCTGCTGCCTCGGCTGTGTGTGACACAGTAAGCAGCTACAGATGAACATTGGGTTGAAAAAAGAACAAGATCCGCTGCAAAATGGTCTGGTGCCAATTTCACATTACCAGACTTTGTAGTTCTCAGTGAGGAAGAGGAGGTTGTCAGCGTGCGATGGGAACTAGCAGCGTGCAGCAGGAGACGGCTTTCGGGCAAGCGGATTCTCTTAAATGCATCCAGGTCTGTTTAAGGCTTTACAGTGGGGTCTAACAGATGAAGAGAGACAGCCAAACCAAAAAAGTAGCTTACTCTGGCTTACAGCTTGTTAACTCTGTAAATTGTCCTGTTCTTTCTTTCTTTTCTTGTTTTTTTTTTAGTAAATTTCTTTCAACTTCTTTAGAGTATGGGCTACAGTTAATTCGTGTTCCCTTCCTTTGTCTCAAAAGACAAGTCAGATGTTTCATAGTGGGGGAAAGGCATGCCACCTCTTGCTAGGAAGCTGTGATTCTAGTCGAACCTAGATAATTTTAAGTGACCATATGAGGAACTTAATTAATTAAATTTCATCATCAGCACCAATTAGGGTCCAGCTTTGCCAATATTTCTATGTTATTGAGCCAGATGGTAGTACCAGATCTGTGGATGTCTCGATGACAATCACAAAGTGAGGATTTTACACATCCTCTATCCAAGCAAAACTGGTATTGCTTCACACATATAAGGGAAAACCTAGGTCCAGTCTGTAATTTTTTACATGTTGCTACTATTCTTTTTTTCACATAAGGATTTAGAATCTGGAAGAATAGCAGGAGACATTTATGTTTGCTAAGATGAATAGCAAAGTACATAAGCACACAACCTTAAAAATCTGAGAAATCAATCAAACTGTTTGTCAATGTATATTGACAGTATGGGAACCAGATCCTACAGGAAACAATTTTCTTATTGATGCATTGGAACTTGAATTTCAGGTTTTATCACAACATCCTAAGAAGTTCCTTATAGAGTTTCTCCTTGTAGGTCAAGCTGTGCTCAATTTGTATCTGCACTGTATCTCCTAACACCAAGAAAATTCCTGATTGTTAAGAGCAGTGTTGTATATATAGTTGGCAGTTACCAACAACAAAAAAAAAAAAGAAGAGATTATTCAGTCTTACAGGGTGAGAATAACACCTGTACTAACATTTTCAGCTACCAATGTTCAGAGTCAAAATACTGAATAGATGAAGCAAAGGCTACAGAACAGTTAGACTGTGGGGCAGACAGTAGGCCATGCCAAAAAGCCTTCTTTTATTCTAATAATGATGACTGACCAACATCCTCAAGGTTTCCCAAGTTTTAAAAGTCAGTAACCACACTTTGATCTTCATGCAGATTAACAGCAATATTAACTAACGATGTATTAATATGCTTAGCATAATGCACGTGCTAAAAGTGCATTGAAAGGGACACTCACTGAGAGACCTGATGGCAAATGACAACAGTGCAGACAATTAACACATTAAGCAAGAAGCGTATGTCTGTTGTTTGTTCCTGCCACGTTTTTGCTGATGGATATTTCTTGACTCAGTCTGAAAAGAACTGAGTTATCCTGAACATTTTTAGTAAGCACGTGGTAGATGTTTCTGTACTCCCAGCACTAATGAGATTATCTTTCATTTACAAATAAAATGTGCTTTTAACCTACATTAACTCATTTTTAAGCCATCATAATTACTTTCCTTTCAGGAGTCACAGCACTTTAATTTAATTAGCTTCATCTTTCTTCAAGTGAGCATTTCTGCTTATGTTCTATACTACCTGTTCTAGGTTGTCTTTAAATAGTGCTTGAAAGGGTTGTTCACTTGTATACATTGCAAAGCTTAATGCTGAAGAATTTCACCAAATATTTTTCCTAAATAAATAATTTAGTTGATTGTCTCAAATACAAGGAAATATATGCCTTTCTTTGGTGACAATATATTGAAAAATTTGGTGTAATGGATGTAGCAATGTCTTCATACTAAAGTGAAGGGCAGAAATATCTACATTGCACAATTTTTATCTCAGATGAATGAAAGTGCAATAAAGGCCGCTTTATAGCTTTAAAATTACAAAGAAACTTTCAATTTTTTCCATATTTGACAAATAACTCCCTTATATCAAGGCACAGAGAAGTCAAAAGACTGTTCTTGTAGGAGATTGGAAGGCAGATTATTTAATATCCTTTACTAAAACTTCCCTCTGCCACCCTGAGCCTGGGTCACAGAGTCAGGAGTAGACAGCTGTTTTTCAAAATCTAGTGGGTCTGCAGCTGTCCAGTTTGTTACATGACAAGACTAATCCATGCAAATCACCCTGCTGAACCTGCGTTCTAAGCAGACAGCATCACATCACCCTCCCCAGATACAGCATCTATTTTCCATATTGTGTGGGAATTCTACAGGATGCAACCAAAGAGCGCTTGAAAAAGCACAATGTAATGCATACAACATATGAATTAGCAAATAAAAACAAAACAAATGTTTTGTTTTGAAAACAAAATGTATCTTTTCAAATTTAAAAAGTCCTGTATCAGTTGGTTTTATAAGCAGCAATGGAAAACATTGGTTTGTGCGGTTCTGCTCTGAAAGTTTTAGTCTACAGTAACTTTTTAGAAGGGAATCTTGGAATTCAGATACTGTGTGGTGGAAGACATCATGTAAAAGCTGGCTGGTATTACAGCAGCGCAACAGTGTGATGAAGCAGAGAGGGACAAGGAAATATCAGACAAAGGTAGCACAGCCAACTGCTGTCGGTCTCGTTGAGTTACAAGTCGTGGCATGGTACCAACTGCTTGCAACAGCTGACCCAGGGTGAGTGCATATTGCTAACGGGTGTTGAGGAGAAATGTTTTCAGGTGCCTGTTAAAAATGAGATCAGCCGTTGCTGTGCATAAAAATATGAGGGTCAAGCATCTGATTTGCTGATAAACTGTAGTAGATGGTGCAGCAGATGGATGGGTTGGGTGATGATACGCATAGAAAAGACTGGTACAGATGATACTGCACACAATGGCTGTCAGGTACCAGTAACTGAATTTCCAAATCTGAGGAAATCTGGTTCCCTGCTAACACTGAAAATCATCCTTACACAACAAGTCAGAAATGTGGAGAAATAATCTCACTGTGTTTATCTCCTGGCCGCTGAGAAGTTTATGAGGACGATTGTACTATTCTACACCTTTTCCTAACCCTCTCTTTCTGTGTTATGAGAATATTCCTGTATTCTTTTCTGGTATCTATACTGGAGTTTTTTCTCAGAAAATAACTTTAGCCTTTTGGGCTCTGAAAAAGTAAAGGAAATGTCAATTTTTCCTTTTTAATTCCTGTGATGATTTATAAATGATTTGGAAAAAAATAATCGACAGTGTTTGGATTGGATCAATCCAGAATTAAATTGCAGGAGTTTGGCCAGCAAATAGGCTTTGCACTAAATAAAATAATTTTGACTGTTATGATCAATTTAGGTTTGGACTAGCAAAAATGGCTGATTAAATTGATTTTTAAAAATTGCCAGAAGCTTTGCCTTTCTGGAGTTGATGGCCTTTGCAGAAACCGGTGGTAGGCTTCTTTCCCTGGCCGCTCAAGCCAGTGTTTTTTAAACTGTTTTCAGAAGCAACTCTCCAGTGAGTTATTAGGGAGCAGCAGTGTTCGTTCTTTGGTTAATGGAGTGTGAACATGTTCTTTGAAATAAAGGCTCAGTTACAGGGGTGGTTTCCACGGAGTTCATATGTTTGAAAGCCAGTATATTCAACATGGATACATAGAAAAACAGAAATATAAACTATGAATAGACACACGTAAGTTAAATTGTACAAATCATCTCATCTTATTAAACACTAAGTTAATCTTTCTTGTTTGTCACTGTAGAACAACAACAAACCAACTCAAGACCAAATCTCAGGCTTATTTTAGTTAGCATCCTAAGGTCAAATTCCACGGAAAGCTCTCTAGTCATATAGTGCAATCTCACCTAATAACAGAGTGCATTTGTCTGAGAAAATATTGGAAAAACAGCAAGGTCTTGTTTTCGGGTCTCAGAACTTGCCATTTCTAGATATCCTTTCAGTGATTTACGAAGAATTGAAACTTCCTTTATGATAGGAAATTATTTCATACAGTCAACATCTCTAGACTGGTTGTGAAGCTACAGGGTAGAATAAGTGATTCCATAATGAAGAAAAGCTGCTTGAAAAAGTTTCGGACATTTTTGTTAGCTTCAGATTAAAGTACTCTCATAGACCATCTGACTCCATGTGCATTTGCAGTGTTAATGGAAATTTAGAATTGAGGCAAAAACTGAAAAGGACTATTTTCTGTGCATGAACAAGTCCTAGGTCTGAAAATGTAATAAGTGTCTACAGTAGAGTAGAAGTTCAGAGTGACAGTTTTCACTAACAGCAGCCATGTAATAGGCACAAACAGAATAAAGGAGTGGTCCTTTTGCAAAAACAGATGCCTTTAAAGCAGAATCTAGAAACATAATATACCAGAAGGTTTCCACAATGAAATACTAAAATTCACATTTCAGTTGTTCCAATTTGTAAACTGGATTCATTTTTGTGGTTTTGACCCATAATGTATTTCAAGATTTTTTAGAAGGTGAATTGGAATAGACTTTATGCCAGTAAAGCTTAGTGGCTGAGTCACAGTCAAATTCTGTAATGTTTTCTGGAACTCAGAGTTGTAATTCATTGAGATCTTTATGCAATATGGAGAATAAATACCTAAGTCAGAAATAAAGACTGCTGGTTTCATTTAACTCTCCCTACTGATATAAACAGATCACCTGGATCTTAGTATCCATCTATCAGGGTAACTAATGACTGCTTTCACACCTGTGTTGTGCTGTCAAGGTTTCCAGACACAATTTTTATTAATTATTGCCAACAGACAAGAAGTAATCTCTCAAGATTCCCAAGAGGCAAGAACAGTGTTTCTAGACTATGGCACATGCAGAAGACAGGCACTCCGAGCTCATGCAGAAAAGCTGTAGGTGGAGACTTACAATAAGTTTTCTCATTTCAAAGCAGACTGCCCTTTGCTGATCCTATTTTTGTGGTGCCTGAAGATGCAGTTCCATACCTACAAATTAAATTAATGGTAAAGAACAGAATACAGATTTTTAAAAAGCAAACACTGATAGTCTTCACTTCCTAAATTCTAGTAGGTTTTTTCATTCAGTTTAACAAAAGACTAAGACATGGTGCTTAAATACTTTGGTACTTTTTGCCAATACATAAATCTACAGGCCAATATTATCATTAACAAACAACAGCAACAACAAAATCTTAAATGTTGGATAAAATCTCTAAGATTCTTCATGAAAAACAACTGGCAGTTTATAGTCCCAGCTGTCACACAAAATACGGAAAATAGTGCATTACCTCAGGCCTAGTGCTGAAAGCTGAGTGGCTGTATCCACTCATTTGAGCTGGGCATCCACAAAATCTCTCTTCAGCAACCACCACGTGCATACTGTATCTTCTGCTTTGACTTCCAGATGAACATGAGGAAGAACTTCTTCACTCTGAGGGTGACAGAGCCCTGGAACAGGTTTCCCAGATGGGCTGTGAATTCTCCTTCTCTGGAGAAATCCAAAATCCGCCTGGACAAGGTCCTGTGCAGCCTGCTCTAGGTGACCCTGCTTCGGCAGGGGGGTTGGACTAGATGATTCACAGAGGTCCCTTCCAGACCCTACCATTCTGGGATTCTGTGATTCCCAGCCCTGAGAGAAACGTCAAATCAGGTGTACAACCACCTGTACCAAGCTCAGGTATACCCAATTCTGTAAACAATTTAGAACATGCCAGTCAGAGATTGTTTCATAGGTCTAGGGTACAAGCTGCAGTGGTAGTCTTACACTTGTATGCTGGGCAACTTTTTCTTAAATTCTTACTTACAATGGGCAAAGTTTTCTTAAATTCTTACAATAAGGAAAACCTAGCTTCAAATATTTTTTACCTCATTTGAAGAGAAGACGGAATCCAGGCCTGCAGTTGCCTTAGTGCTCTAAGCCTATGAGTAATTGTTCTTTTTTATCTAAAATATATAAATATTTAGCTGTATAGGTGTTATAATAAGCTCTTCCAGACATACTAAAGAAAGTAATTTTTTCATTCTCTCTTGTCCATTTTTACAAACATTCTTAAAGAATTTACAAAACACTTTGTACATTATGGAAAGGTGAACAGCTCAGTATAACGACACTAAATTTTCCATTTCCCCATAGTCACATATTGCAATTATTAGGAACAGAAGACTGGAAGGAACCTCCTACATCATCAATACAAGTGCTTGCTACTGCAGACAATTTTGCTTTATAATCCTGTTCATCACCTGTTCTAATGCTGTCTAAAACCTAAATGGTTTATTTACATGCCAGCCCTTATGAAAGGTTCTTCCAGAATCTTTATCTTCTCATTCCGAGGGAGACTTAACTTTTAGCCAAATTTTTACGTCCTATGTTTAAACCATACACAAGTTCACCCCTCTCATTACTTCTTACCTATGCTTGCTTACATTGATTCTTCTTTCTTTGACTGCTTTTTTTCACTTCACTGAAAAGCCATGACTTGCACAGCACTGCACTATGAAAGCCTATGGTACTCCCATTGCAGTCTATATCCTACTATAAAAATTACAGCATTATCCAGAAAAAACTGAGAAGATATCTAATTTTCAAGCTGAGATTTACTCTGTCACTATTGTAAAAAATATGAGGATCTGTGAAGACTGTGGCATCACTACATAGCGCTCTTCACATTGTATGAGGCATGCTGTTTATAAAGTTTCATATTTTGTTGCAATCATACAAGAAAATTAATTCCATCGAGGCTATGATTGTGTAACAGCCATGATATTTCTTTAATTTATAAGGACACTGATACTAATGTAAATACATTGTGAAAAAAAAAAAAACTAGGCCAAAAGCAATAATTTTTCAAATACCTTTAGTGTAACTGCCTTGTGATGTGTATTTAAGCAAGGTAAATTTATCTCATCATGATATATGGGGATTTTGCCCTTAACTCCCATTAACGCTAATAGGAGTTAAGTCCATATATCCCCATCTATCACTGTAATACAGCCTTTCTCCCTCATTTTTGCATGAAGCAGCAATTTACTAACACTTCGTTTACAGAAACCAATCTACAGGCAATTTTAGAATGACTGTTAAAGGAACTTGAATTAAGAAAATAAAGGATTTTTAGATTGTCACATTTGTTCCTAATTTCTGTTCTTGAGTCTAGTAAACACGTGCTGGAAAAGCTCTCCAGTACAAACACTTTACATGAAGCATTAACCTTGAAATTTTCTCCTTGAATAAGTCTGAGTTATTTTGGCATCATTAAAAAATTCAATTCTGCTCTCACGTCTTCGTTCTGTTCTGAATACTTCGTACATCATGCACTCTGGGTGTGCATTTTTAATTACAATAGCCAAAGTAATCACTCAACACGAAAGAGCTGTGCACTCAGATTTTTTTATACATCATACCCACACTGCAAAGACATATCCTAAATCATATCCAAAAAAGTTTAAAAGATTTCATAATACTTTAAAATTAAAGAGTAAAATTATACAGTTTATTAAAAGAGCTTGTAAGTATCTGTTTTCTACATAGCCTTTTTCCTTTTCCAAAGAGAATACAGAGCATGGTATCAAACACGGCTGTCAACAGCTGGTAGAACAAGAGATGTTATGAGACTATGATTCGGACTTTAATATTCTTTAAAAAACTAAATGATCACAGCAAAATGTTTGCTGATATGTGTTTTTTACTGACCTGACATTCCCTATGTTATTACTAACTGTACAATAATGATGCCAGACCTTTCCCCCCTCCCCCCCTAAGTCCTGCTTGATTCTAATGCCAACTTGCACAATTCAGCATCCCTAAGACAGTTTGGTTTCTTCAGCAGTACAAAATCACCCTTATGACTTGAGAATCTGTCTCACTTATCACATAGTCCTCAGCAGGTCCAGTTATCTCCTACAGCACGGAAACTGGGTTCTGCACCTTTTCTCACTCCCAAAGCACTTTCCTCTGACCCTTCAGCTGGTTACCCATCGTACCCTGGAAGCGCCACCCAGGCATTACACTCCTCAGACAGGTGTCCCTAGACAGGGGCCTACAGTGTGTCACCTTCCTCCCTCCAAATTGCAGGTCATCCCAGCTCAAAGGCTTCTCTGCTCCTTTGCCTCTAGTGCTCCAGCTTGCAGAGGCTTCTACTTTCTCAACAACTTCATCTGGGGCTTTCGATACTAGGAAGCCAACAAAAATCAGCTCGCTCTAGCTGCAGTCTTCTCCACAGTTAGGAAAGGCCCCAACTTGAAAGCGCCTACAAAAGTTTATTTAACTCTAGTTAAAAATCAATCTTATATCCTTCTTTCCCTGAAGAAAACAGCCAGATACCTTCTTAAGGCACTTCTTGTCAGAGACAGTGAGCCAGTGTGAACAGATATTGATCAAACACTTCATCACAATGATGAAGATTTTGAAGGTGAATTAAAAACAAATTTACTGAACACATGCAAACGAGAAAAAGTATGTATTCACTACTTCTGCTTTACCTGTTTTTAACGAAAAAAAAAAAATCCTCAAAAACTCTTCTGGGGAATATGAATCTATTCCCTTGTTTTAAAAAATGAGCATTCCTTACAGTGCCTCATCTTTCACTCCGTAGATTTATTTTTCAATTAATAGCCTTCCAAACTGTAAATGTATGGGAACATACGAAAGCTAATTTATTGGCAAAACAAGATTAGTTGAACAAGATTTGTAGCCTGCTTTCCATCTACAAATATGGGGTGCTACATTATGTGGGATCTCTCACAATCTTCTTTTTGGTTGCTTTGTCTTCTTTTATAGATTTAAACTGAAAAAGGGTTTAGCTTTGACTTCTAGTAGGACTGAAGTGATAGAATACTCAAAATTTGACATTCCTAGTCAGTCTTTATTAGTTCCCTGTTTTGCAATATATTTTCCCTATTTTTGTGAATGTTATGAAACCAGCTACTCTATAAAGATTCGGAAAAAATATATAAAACACATAATTTGCCTTGATATAATGTGTATTACTTATAACACATCATAGAATCATAGAATCATTAAATCATTAAGGTTGGGAAAAACTTCTAAGATCATCAAGTCCAACCATCCACCCAACACCGCCATGCCTGCTAAACCGTGTCCTGAAGTGCCACATCTACACATTTTTTGAACACCTCCAGGGATGGAGAATATCTATCTATAGTAACACATATATACATAACAACACTTTTCAAAGTGTATGTTTATACTTTACACAGGTTCTTTCTTTCATTTGGGATAATTTTACTGCAATTTTTAAATATTTATACTAGACCTTACAGTGTAACCAAACTGTTTGCCAGCTTAGCAAAATGTAGTGAAAACATTTTAGATTTGTGTCTGTGACTACTCTTCTGGTATGGCTGTAGTATTACAAACCACAGTATATGAAATCTATCAAAATATGGTTAGGACTGGCTTTCCAGTGAGTAACCTCTACTTCCACTGCCTGGATCATGGACCTACTGGAAGTCCATGTACTTGACATTTCTTCTTTCTCCCTTCCTACTCACCTAGACCAACATGTGCTGGTTCACAATGTTAGTTTCTTCATGAAAGGAGCAGGTTAGCAAATGGATACTGAATGGAATTTGTGCTTGTTCAAGTTTTATTTAGTTGCCTAAGTGCATTTTGTGTTTTTAGAGATGGCCTTAATAATCCCTAAAAGTCCTTGGGTTATCTAGGCTGGTAGACACATTGCAGGATTGCAGGAGACGTGCATCATTTTGAACAAGCAGCAAAGAGGCAGAACATCTTGGGGCTTTTCAAATGCCACTAGATGTCTTTGTGTAGACAAACAGATCGTTCCCTTTCTCCTCAGTACTGGTACTGTTCAAAGTCACATTAACTCTTATGTGCTGCCATGGCATCTATGTAGAACCTCTAAAACAACATGATTTTCCTGGCAGACTTTTGGTGTGCTACTTGCCTATCAATAAATTTAAAGACAACTTATGTCTAATCAAATTTGTTTAAAGTTAGAGATATATCCCTTCCCACAGCAGCTGTTTGAGCTTCTGGAGTTAGCAGGCCCTCCTTCTGGACATGAGCTAGTTCAGCTTCACCTTTTATCTTACCCTATTTACCCTATTCTAGACAATGTCATATTTACCTACCAACACAAGAAAGGCTGCCGGGAAAGTTAGTATGGAATTCCCAAATTCCTGTTTGATTTAATTGGGTTATATTTCCCTGAGGAGAAACAGAGGAACATTTTGTATACATGTTTTCAATTAAGATTTCTACTATTAGGTCATTCAGTCACTCTTTGAAACCAGTCACATTCTAAGTGCTAACATGTAAAATGTATTAATAACAATATGGAATATATAGCACCAAATATTCATCTGAACAAATGAACAATCTTAGAAAGACTCAACTTTTCACTGAGCAAGAAATACCTTCTGCTGGTTGAGCAAAAGCATCTTCAGGGACACATCATTTGTCTGCAGAAAAAAACCCAGAATATTTTGTCTACTGAGAACATGGCAAAGATCAATGAAGACAGAGGCTTAGTGCATGATGTTTGTTCATGTAATTGTCATGTCCATTTTCATCTAATCCCTGATGTTACTGCTTGAAAGTGCAAACATTTTAAAAGCCCCTGAGCTAAGGCTTAAAAAAGCAATTAAATTGAACATGTTGCAAAATGTGATTTTAGTGTAATGCATTAGGAGTTGGGAACACACAACTTCCATTAAGAATGGAAGTAGTAATTCAATGTTCAATTAGTAAATATTTGAGGATAAGCAGTAAGAGCAGTGACAAATGTTATTATACAGTATGCTGGTACTGCTAATTAATTTTATTAAGAATAAACATCCTAGATATTAACTAACTTGTACTTTTGATATGACAGTTATTTGTGAGCACAGAAACTAAAATCCAGCCATTGTTACTGATAACAAACTAGAAAAAAAACCAACACTAAACTAATTAAACCTGTCCATTTTGCAGTGTTTCCATCCTAAAACCTAAGGAAAATAAGTACATTTTGGAGCAGACTGTTGAATTCAACAGATTTTGAATGTTTTGTAATAAAGGGAGTCAGAAGCTAAAAACCAAGGAGACCTCACAGAAATTACTATGTTCTTATTTTAGCTATGGGTTAAATGACAAACACTGATGGCTCTGTACTAATAAGCATCCTGTAAGTGACCCCGTACTTTCAGTAAGGGAAAGACTGAATTGAAGTAGTGACAGAACAGTTCTTACCCTCAAACTGTTGGCCACGATGGTAAATGAGACATTACTCAACCCAGAAGAAAAGAAAGCAAGTGGCATTTATCTGTCCCATGCGGAATATTAACAGGTCATATCGCTTTAGATTCCAAGGTTATGAAAGCAGGTGACACACCTAGGAAGAGCACTTGGTGCACAAGTAGTGTACATACATTTTTGCTGAATGCTGAATTTTGATTTTTTATGGGTATCTGACACTTCTGATATTACAAGTGGCAATTTTAAAGCCCTAGTTTTAGCTAGTTCTTTGCCAAGTAAGTTCTAGTTCTACTGACGTCAATATGAGTAGCTGGGCAGCTATTGGAGTCAAACTCTGAAAAGAAATTAGGCAAAATTTAAATAACACTTTAACAAAACTATTTACAGGACTCCCACTTGGATTTGCAGAGGTTCAGAAGTGTAAGAAAAACAAACAAAAAACCAACCCAAACAACAACAAAAAAACACAGAAAAACTAAAAATGTTATTGAGCACCTTAAAATCTGCTTTTGTAGCAGATATATATAAACAATCTTTTCCGAATGCCTCAAATAATTTCCTAAATCTTCCTGAAATCAGAGACAAGTTAGCTCTCACCCATATCCCCAAACCAACTGCCTGTCCTACTTAATGGTGGAGGTAAGAGCACACACCATTTTCAAATTAGTTAGGATTAGAGCTCTTATCCAGGAACCAACAGGCCTTATTGCTCACCCTCAGCCTGCAAGGGCTCAAATCTACAAATCCTAATCACTAACAAAGTGCTTAGACAACTAACTTGAGGCAGGACTAGACAGGAAAGTTCTCCGTGTCTTCGTGCATGGAAATGCATGCTTGCCCTTACACAGCAAAATTGCAAAAGTCACAGGATTAGAAAGAAAAATCACAAGAGGAAGGCTTTCTTCCAAGGCCCATCAATGAAGATATTCCTTTCTGAGGTAGGAACCCTGTGTTTCTGGAAATTTCACAAAATTGCTTCTGGCTGAGGGAGCAGTGTAGCACTGTAGTTGCTCCCAGTTTCTCTATGGGTTCTGTAATTCCAGAGTGAGAACAACAAGGTCATCCCTAGTGTTACCCGCTGTCAAAATCCAGTCTGGAAAGAGAGCTTCCACGTATGGAATTATCCAGGGATGGATCATCGGGAAGAATTCTGTGAGTCAGACAAACTCTTTATCACAATCAACAGTGTATCTACATTGCTTTTTGTAATGAATGCCCTACAGCAATTCAGTACAGAAAATCACCTTCTTATGGATGTTTGGCATTTGTCAAATCTTGTTACTCTGGCAGAGATTTGATGTGCCAATTAAAGTTAAGTACTCAACGATCAATTGAAATCACAGTTAATTTCTCTTTAGCTGCTATGGTAAATCTCCGACAGATTAATGAGTTGCAGTTAATGGTGGAGGATGGAGTCTGTTGCAATATTTTTTCGCTCATTAATTGAACTGCCATACAGCATAGCTGTATGCACCATACTTGCCACAGTTCAGACCTGAAATAATGCAAACATGTAATAAAAAATAAAGAAGAATCCCCTTATTTCCAATAACAAATCATGTCGGTGAAAAGATCACCAATGTTTATTAGCATGATAAGCAGCAGGATGAGCCATTTCAATCCAACCTAAATTTATTGATAATTAAGGATGTTCTTGTCCTTAGATTTAAAATGTTTTCTCCCCCTAGTATTTACCCTTTTATATATGTATAGATGGCAATGAAGTCATCAATCAAGTCATAATACAAGTCCTTTGTATTACCAGTTTAAAGAAATCAAACTTTTTCTGTCTGTTCTCACAGAAGTGCCTAGCCTGCCCAGTCCTATATCATCCTTTTCTCCGCCTTATTCTATATATTCCTTTGCTGAACATGCATGACTACAGATGAGGCCTCACTATAATCTCGGGAGTCATGGAATTCTGAATGTTAAGCATGAGGAAATACAGGGAAATCCTTCTGATTACACAAACTATATTTACATTTCTCAAACGTCAGTACGAATTTGAAGGGTCTTCTCCTGCTTTGATTTTTCAATGACTTTGGTAACCTGCATGGAAAATGACTAATGAATTTGAGGGGCTTACTTAAATTTAAGTACTTGAGTTTCTATACTGGGGAAATTTCATCAAAGGTGTCTTGAAATCATTAGCTGAATAGCTTTTGGTCCAGTCTGAAATTTTCAGATATGTAAAGGAAAACAAAGGAAATTCCATCAATTTACCCAAAGTAATAAGGTTGCCTAAAGTGCAGCCATAGCGCTTAGGGCCAGTGAACAAATTCAGAATAGAAAGATATTACCACAAAGCACCAGTATGCCTCCTGTCTAATTATACTAATCAAGGTGGCAATAAAAACCATGTGAAGTTGCATGTTTTTCAGAGACTGAGATAGGAACTTTAGTAAATGTCACTAGTAAAAATTAAAACTGTTAAAGTGTTCTGTAACATAGTAGCTTTCCACGTACAGCAGTGAGAATGAGAACAGGAGAGCAAACCTGAGAGAGAAGACAACTATGACAATTGGTATCCATCAAGTCCCCACATGGTACTACCTTTGTGTTAGTATAACCAAACCCAAAATCATCCTTTGCTTTTTGTGAAATTTTCTCTGATGGTTTTCTGAAGTTAAAAACAAAAAAAAATTAATTCTAGTTATGGTAAACCAGGAAAGCATAGGTTACAAGGGGAAAACTCCTCTTAGCAACAGTGAAATAAAAAAGTTAGTATTATGTTCCATAGAAGTAACAAGTCAAGTACTATACTGGATTGTGCAGCACTCATCTGGTTCAGAAAATACCCATTTTCTACTTAGTTTTCCATTTTATCTTCCAGTTGTGGGGTTAGTCTTAAGTCTAACTTTCTTCTACAATATTATATCAAAATTAAAATATTAAAGGTAAAACTGCTAAGGGCTTTTAATTAGCCTGTTGGAATCCTCTTATTTAACAAATTACATCAAGATTCAGAAGTCATAAAGTACTGAAGACAAAATGCACAAGGCAACCATAATATTTTCTCAAATAAAGGCCAAATATGTTTTTCATTTACTCAAAAAACAAAATGGAAAATGAAATGACATATGCTCTACAACATTCCTTTTTAGGCTGGTGTACAGAGGAGGTTGTGCTGAAATATAAAACTACTAATGGTATTTCACTAGCAACTGAGCATCTGATAACGCAGCACGTGATAATTTTTTTCGGGGGGGGAAGGGGTAGACAGAGGTAGAGGAACGATAACACACACACAACTGTATGACCAAATAGTCTCTTTCACTATGGGGTAATAATAAAATAAATAGCTCACTATAGTTACAAAATTATACTTAACTTTGAATTGGCTCTTCAAGACATTGGTTAATTTTTTAGGGCAGGTTTCCTTTGGGTCTTACTCTTCCTGATACATATTCTTCTCCCTTGTAATATCTACTTAAACCATTTAAATCATTCCCTGCTCCCCCCATGACTTCTGTAGTTCTCTCTAGTTCTGCCTGACTTTTACTCCAGGCCACCCTGCTAATTGTTATTCTTTACTTCATCCTTCATGTGAGGAGCTCTTTCCAGTATGTTTGTGATACCTTCTCAGGAACATAGGATCACACCCAGCTTTCATTACAACAAAATGCCATAGCTATCAGATTTTTAAAAATTCTTCACAAGAACAATATTTCTCATTGTGCCTTTAAATTTACTCTTAGCAGTGTTCTTGAGAAGTCCATAAAATTTCCACGTTAAAATTTTACAGTGAGGTGGAACAAATAAAGCAAGAATCACTTGACTACATTATGGAAAAGACAAGTCTAGATTTCACTTAAATGGATATATTAGTCAAAATTACAATAGTATTTGAAACTGCAACAGGTAGCATTCCGGAAGATTATTCATTTATGCAAGAAAATTTCATTATTTGGTTCACATCACGACATTCAAAAATTATGAGAGCTAGGTGATATGCAATCTTCAAATGAAGGGTATACTTTGGAAATTTACTTTTATATGTTTCTCTCTCAGATCTAGAAGGATTCCACGTAGCATGTATATTAAAAATTCATCAAAGAAACCAGTGACAGTTAGGCAATTAATATCTGGAGGATTTGTGTCAAAGTTCCCATAAAGTAGTCTAGCTATACTCAGCGTGCTGTGGGAATATAAGCTCTACCTGTATCAGTATAATGCAAGAAACTGACATATTCTTTGAAAGTATTTTAGATTTCATTGTTTGCTGGAACTTGCTAATCAAAATATTAGTGCTGGAGTCCATAGCAGCCTCAGCCTCCATGTGAACAGCAAAGAGCAATTACCTGATCTCCCAGTTTTCATTTCATTGAGCCCTATGAAGCAGATGAGCAGTATCCTGACCCTTTAAGAAAGGTCACGCTGCAGCTAAGGGTTTCGAAGGACAGTGGAGCAAGTGCAGACCCACAAAGCAACCTCTTTCTGTAGAACCAGACGTTCAGATGATGGCAGCCTTGAGGTTATAGAAGTGGCTGTGGAAGTCACCGCAACTTAAATGATGGTTTCTCTCTCCCCTCAAGGAACCTCCCCAGCACAAAGCTGAGTTAGGATTCACTCCTCCGGGCAAGTGGCACGTGAGAATAGTAATTCTCTTGTAGGAAAACAAATCAATTCTAGCAGTTTAATTCTGGTCTCTGTGTTAGCATTAAACAACCCTACTTGTATAAAGCAGT
>Ga0181612_118890_pt1 | contig 31331 bp, 11 predicted proteins | sample HoacroProtozoa21_FD_119630 | JGI IMG/M metagenome (GOLD analysis project Ga0181612, IMG submission 119630) | Hoatzin crop microbial communities from Cojedes, Venezuel. Combined Assembly of Gp0051906, Gp0051904, Gp0051908 | reverse complement strand
TCCACTGTCCCGGTGTCATTTCAAAAAGCGACGAAAGGCACGTTGGCTTTCACATCATGGCTCCCAGCCCAAGCCCTTTCTGGGAAACACAGCTCTCCCGTTCGCAGGAGTTACCTACCTTCTGTGAGGGTTTAGTGGGCAGCACAGGAGTCTTCTGACCTCTTCCTCTGGTTTATCTGGTGCAGTCCAAGTGGAGGCCCAGGGTTCAGCTTTGCTGTTTAAGCATATTACTTTTTCAGTCATACTGGAAGTGTCAGCCATGATTAAGCACAAATAAGTGTCACTCCTACCCGTGAATAAGCACAGCTAAGGAGGAAGCCGTTAATAAGATTAAATGTAAGTTTATTTAAGGTTTTGTTTGTATCTTTCTTTTTTACTTGTCTAGAAACAGACATGTAACAGTTCTGGCTGGCTTCCATTTTTCCGCTCCTAAAAAGACAGAGTGTAAATAGCGATCCTGTACTTCTGAAAAACAGGCTACTTAAACTGCTAAAGATAGAGACCTAGAAAATAACAACCAGAAATATGTGACTTGGTGACTCATTTTTGATGTAAATAATTTTGTGGAAGTTATTTATAGATCACATGTATGCAACTGTAAAGTTGACCTCTTTTCTGTACAATGCACACTACCAAAACATATGATTTGGAATAATTTGTAAACTGAAGCGGCAATATTTACTTGGCAGACAGTGCTGACAAGTGGGAAGCAGTTGATAAAAACTATAAGAAATGAGTGACTACTTCATTTAATAGAATCTTGGCACAATTTAAAAGTCATTGTGGAAAACAGCAAGAAAACAGTGTTTCGGTAGCCTGACACTAAAGGACTGACTTGAACTGATTCTAGTTAGTAATATGGTGAATGATGAAAATGAACACCTGAAAAAGAGCAATTAAGAGTGAAACTACGAAAATGTCAGCTTTTTCCACTATCTTAACCCTTAAATATTGCATATTGTTCCACTGAAAAAAAAAAATCATTTGGATTAATACTGCTGAAATGAGAGTTTGGATCAAGATGCATAAATATTGCTTATTTTCCTTAATGTACAATAGTATATAGAAGAAAAGAATATTGACTTTATTAAAGCATCCTGATAATTGAGATCATCCTTGCAGAATGAGCTTCAGGTTACAGTAATCGCTTTGATTCAAAAGAAGTGCTTCCTCTTAAGAGAAATGCTAGAACAAAATAAAAGCACAGCCTAATCTGAAGTATATGTTGGTGGGGAAATACTAGGTGAGTTAAAACATCAGGGTGTTTATTGTTTTTTAGGAAATACCAAAGGCTCACATATTCTCTTCTAAGCTAAAATCTTGTGAGGAAGAAGAACACTTCACAGGTGCCCAGTTTAAGCATGGTAGTTCTGTGGTTCTTCTGTATGAGACCTTGATCCTACGAGACAATCCTTCTCCCTTGTAGAGACATTCTAAAGGTCTAGATCCCATTAGGATTAGAGTAATAGATGAAATTCAGCAACAGAAATGGGTAAAACCACTGGAAATTTGAGAGTGGATCTCTGCTGAATTTTCTGCATTAGTTGGGTGCTTTTCTTTCCCATCTGCCAGGGAACTTCTCATCCCAATACATTATCACGGTCGGTTCCCAGCTGTCTTGTCATTTCTTTCTTGGGAACTGGAAAAATCCAGGAATAATAATCAGCCCTACTTCAGACATCTTCAACTAATTCCCAGGTTTCATGTGGCATTTAGTTCATTTGGAACTTTGTCTCTATCTTTGTTTCCTACCTTAAGTACCTGCACAGATCAAGCTCATAATATTGGCAGAAACAGCAAGTAATACAATACACACCAAAAAGAAAACACTGTAGTACTTTTGCCAGTTTACCATCTTTTTCCAGTAGTCACGTTGCTAAAAATCAGTGTGGGGGGGACGGGGATGGCAGGAACCCCAACCTTTGCTGTTGTACCTGCTCTTTCTGCTCTTTTTCGTCCCCCTGTCTGGTTTTCCTCAAAAGGACGTTACAGCTCACTAACCAAATAGCCATGAAGGGTAGTTAATACCAACAAAAACTCAGCTGGAAAGAGGATGTAGTGGGAGAAGACAGTAGGAGTGATGGGAAGGGAGGAAAGTCATTGTTAAAACCAAGCCAAACTTCAGATGTGATCTGTGTAATGCCTTGCCTTCATTTGTTTATCTCTGTAACAGCAGACCTGTTCTAACGGATCTGTAATGCTGATCATTAGCAAAGCCTGAAATCATGACCCATGCTTTCTGTGGAAGTGCCAGAGTTATGTTAGCGGCTTTGAATACCTCGACCTGTTATGTCAATGACATAACAGGTCAGTATGACACATCCATTCCCTTATATAATAAAATAAAATGAATAAATAGTGCAGCGTTTCTTATTGTGACTTTACTTGCAAAGAGAAATATAGCAATATTTTCAGAGTTTCTAGATAATTTTTTTAATTTTAAATTCCAGTAGTACCTGCCACTTTTTTTGTTTTGACTTACAGGTCCACATACTAATTTAAATTTGGCTTCGTGCTGCTTGCAATTGCTTATGTGTGTATGGGTGCACACAGGGTGTGTGGATACAGATAATTGTCTTGGATGGCTGTTGGTGCCTACTTGCAAATACTTGAAGGCAGGCACAGTCATGGTCTGTTCAAAATTATGCTGGAAGCGAGTGGCATCTTTCCGTTAAATTTATACCAACTTCAGGCTTTGGATTAGAGCCCATGCAAAATGTAAGCACACGTGTTGTTGTTGTATCTGTTTAAAAAAGAAGCTCTAGATATATAATAAAAAATTTAGATGTTTAGTATCTAGATCACCAGTCATTAGAAATGTCAGTTGCAATAATTTCGAACTTACTCATAGGGAGTTCACATCCACAGACAACTCCAATGGGGCATGCTTCCAATAAAAAGAAAACCTTGAAGGCTAGCTTCCCGTTGTATTTGATTTAGTACTCATTTTTTCTTTACATAACTTGACACATACTGGCCTGATTACACTTTTTCCCTAGCTTGACAAAAACTAGTTCTGACTTGATGTAATAAAATGAGAAGAAATTCTGACATGACTTCGAAGTTGCAAGTGAAATGTGCTGGGTCTTCCCCAGCAGTGGAGAGTTTCTTGTAGCTGCCAGGCTCCAACAATCTTCTGTAAGGGATGAATTCTCTTCTCTCCTGATTTTGTGATTGTGGTTTTTAATATTAGAGATCAGCAGACTCGGCGGCATGCATAGCGAAGAGGCTGGAGTTGGTGTGGTGACATACACCAAAGTATAAAGGAAATCAGAGAGCAAACAGTGACTGGCTGTGCATATCCCTGTGGGGCTGCATTCATTAAGCCAGACTCAGTGAAGTTGGGGAGACCAGGGACGGCTGTTACAGAACCTTTTCAAAGTACATCAAGCTTTTCATGAGAGTGGTGGAGTTGGTTGGTAGGTTAAGAGGAGAGACAGTGCACTTCCCTGACCTCTTGGATTTCAGCCTTTATGCAGGTGAACCGAACACATCTTACTTCTCACAGAGTCTTAATGTTTCCTCCTATTCATATACTTGTAGGGAGAAGTGGTAATTAACAACCAGGAAAATTGTTCAATCCCTTCCTTCATGTGAAAAGACATGGGCAAGAAGGGCTTTTGCAATTTTTTTCTTTGGCTAATGAGATGAAACCTTTTAAAAGAGATACTAAGATCAATGAAAATAAGTAAGGGAGAGGTTCTGATGTGTAGTGTAGACCCTCACCAACTCCAGACTCTGTGGAAGGAATTGGGTACGTTTTCTTCTTTCTTCCCTATATTTTCTTCTACTTAATTTTTTCCCACCTACATGTTTTAAAGAGCTAGACATCATTCTGTATGTGGGCATACAGCAGGAAGGTCTAGAGTTTCAAAATATCTTCCATTGTCTTCAATTTATGTGCAAACATACTCAGCAATACAAATGACAATGGCTGCTTGTAGGCAATGTAAACAAAAAAAGTAATTGAACGATAGTTTCTGGCATTGCACTTCTGCTTCTCAGTATGCAACCCATGTCTATGCAACCCCTATGCCTGTACAACCCAAACAAAAGGAGAAAGAAACTTCTTGAGTGAGAACAAATGCTTTATTAACAATCACAGGCCATTATCCATCCAAGAGGGGGGAAAAAAGCCAATTAGCTTCCTTTGCTATAGACATAATTTGGTCCATTGAGCTCACTGAAAAATGCTGATCTTTGGGGATGACAGTATGTTTCTGGAAGATAAACTAGGATCCAAAACTGCAGCAAATTAACTGTTTTAAAATGCCTTACACTTAATGCAAAATAAGAAAGAAAGACTTAAGAAAATTAAAAATGAAGTAGCATCCCTTCTTTTTCTGATAGATGCAAAACCAATCTAGACTAAAACCCTACATTTAGGTCAAGAAAGTAACCATTGAAATAAATCATCTCTTTTGTAATTTTTGCATGAAGACTGCATAATTTTAGCAGCTGTTTTACATACAGCTCAAGCAAGTTATGGACTTGGTACAGATGCTGTTGTTAGTGTTCTGCAGCCTCTGTCTATACTGAGTGGATCAGAAACTGATCAAAAGTTGCCGGACCTCCAAGCAAGCCAAATCACTTAGACTAATTCCCTGATATAGTCTAATTCTCATTGGCATTTTCTAGTGTTGGCTCAATACCGTGCTGTGTTTGTTATCAGAATAAAATTGCATTTATCTCAGAATCCTATGTGAATACATCCTAAATTCTGTTCTTTAGTTTAGTGTTATGTTCTCTTGATTTCTGAAGAATACATCTAATTTCACAAGTTTTGCTGTTACTGTGTGTTGGTATATGAGATTAAGTGAGATTATCTATACCCTTACAGCAGTATTGTGATTGTCTCAATGCTTTCCTAAACTGAGTAGCATAATAAATTTGAGCTCTAACTTAACAGAGTGGATGCAGATATGGAGAAGTAAAACATGCCTGTTTCCATGAACCAGGTGATTTTTAGCTCGTGGATTGACAGCTTCTATGTGGTTGAGTTGAAAAAAGTAGTAAAATGCAAATCTGCATGGTATGACTGCATCCCAGGGAGGACCCTGAGGTGCATACAATGTAAAATATTCCTGTCACTGAACACTCGAGGAACAATATTTTTGGATGAATAAGTGTAAGCAAAAGAAAGTCAGGTTTGTTGATTACATTTGAAAATATTTGATTTAAGCACTTAAAAAAAAATAAATCTTTAAAGTGTAAGTAAACCTTAGGGAGTTATTTTCCACTAATGACACAGCCAGAAAAGAGCTGAAACAGCAGAATTCCATTGCTAAAGTTCAGATTGATTGTCACTGTGTAATACTGTTTTATAGCCTCTCTGGAACAAAGAAAATATCACCTTTTAATATATAGTTATAATTTAATATGCTAAGCTATGAAGGAAAGAAAGAAAAAAATAAAACAAATTTAACAACCCTCCCTATTCCAAAACTAACTTTATCAAATAGAGGGATTTTTTTTTTTAAATTCTGTTTCAGCATCCTTTTCTATCCAGAATCTAGCTTGTAGGTTTAGACTAGGTTGAGTGCAATAAACTAACATTTGATTTTTGCTTGTAATAATGCAATCTGTGAAGAAAAAGATCAGGTATATAATTTTTTGTATTTTTTTAGATTTCTATGTTATCTTTCTGATGAAAAAAGAGGAAACAAAACTGAAAGGGAGTAAAAAATTTGAGGTGGCTTATTTAGAGGTTGGGCTATTCCATCAGTAAAATCAGGCCTTAAAAGAGTTGTAATCTTAATAAATACAGTCTGTGAGGGTATGAAATAAATAGCAGTCATAATTTAATTAAAAATTATGCTGGTTCAGGTTGACCCAAGTCAGACATCTCCAATACTGGACATTAAGTACACAGACACAGTTATGGCATGTCTTGGTACAGTCTGAAGTGTGCTCTTTTATGTGGAAAACAAAGAGTCTGTGCTTAAGCACAGCTGAAGTGTAGATGTATGAAATGGATCAGATGAGGATGGTAGCCTTAGCTTTGGCTGTATAGGTTGTATTTCTGTTGCCCCCTTCACTGCAAGCCTGCGGGCACGGCCGCAGCATGGTGAGTGCTTTCCTCCATCGGGTGCTGTGGATTTAGGGCAGTGAGACATGTGGCTGCGCAGACTCCAGGCAGCTCCCAGCCTGGCTGCTGCAGAAGGATCACCTGGATAGGCATGCAGTGGGAAGCTGAACGTCCTGTTCCAATCTGTTCTTTCAGATCAATCTAAAAAGCACCGCAGTGCCTTCAATGTAGTGTTAAAATATGTGATCTACTCCTACTAGTGTTCTTTCAGCCAGCTACTTCAGTCGAATGCTGGAATTAAACATTAATTCAATCTATAATGGCTTTTGCTTCAAACTGGGGTAATTTTAACTTCTGCTTACAAAACAAAATATTTTATGCCAAAGCTCATGCACATGAGTACCCTTAAAGTGGAAGGTTTTTCACACTTATGACTTGAAAAGTCACAATTTCCAGTCTTAAATTATAGTTAACAGTCAAGAAACATTCATTTTCCACTGCGCAGTGAGCTGGAATGTATGAGAAATGCACACTACAGAGCGTGTTCTCTTTCTTGCTTGCTTTCACCGGGGTGAATAAGGAATAGTTCCATTCACATCAGTTACCGCTGACTGACACACAAGGTGAAGTTGACTGACAGGAACACCAAAATCTGTGCTGTGGGAGTAGAAGAACTGTTAAGGTGTAGGGGCTTCAGAACAGGATCCACCACAAAGTTAGGAAAAAAAAAAAAGACAAATTTGATGTTTAAACAAGAAGTTTAAAATAAACTATGCATGAACTCCAGACCAGAAGTTAAACATTTTCCTTCTTTCTTCTGCTTGCCCTTTGCCGGGACATCAGGTGGAGGAGTTACAGGTTCCAGTAGCAAATCTGTGACAAACAGAAATTCAGGAACCTTTTGTTTCAATCATGGGATAACTGACACCTGACCTTCCATAAAATAAGCTCAGTATTAGCAAGGACACCCTGCAAGAAAAAAAAAGAATACTATGATCTGACTGATTCAGGTGTGGAGAAAAATATTTCAAAAGAGCAGATAATTTATAGACACACTAACCTTTATTATTGTGTTGCAATCCCTAGTATAGAGTAGCAGAGTAAATAAGAGGTACAGTTTTTAAGAGTTTCTTTTTTTTCCTTAAAAAAAGGAAGTATGAGGATTATAGAGAAGTAATTTTTATGTATTCCAGAACTCTTCCATTTCCTACCAACCTCTCTTCTACAATAGGCTCAATTATCATCCTCTCTTACCAGTAACAGGAAAAGGTCAAAAGTGAAATAAGAAAATACCATCTTTCCTAAGGGAACAGATTCATAATGTGGAAGGGAGCCTGTAATTTGGCAGCTGTAGCTTTGGGAGGCTAAAGTTTAGTACAGGAAGAAATTGGAATGTCTCTTGGTTGGGGAAATAGCGGTCATCAGAGAATGCAGCTGACACGATTTCTCTGCGCAGAGCTGACATCGGGGTGCTTGGTGCTGTCACTGAAGGAAGGCAGGCAAAGGCTCTGTTTTATGCTATTGTCAGTTCTGCTTTTTTCTCTCTCATATCATGCTCAGAACTAATTGTGTTTACTGTGTTCCTGCAAAGCAGGTAGTGAACATTGTATAATTAACTGGGAACTTCCAGTTCCTCCTTTTTCTTCCAAATAGCATGTAGGAGATTTCTTTCCTGCTGACTTTCCCCTCTAACCAGGTTTTGTATCTGTATGCGCATGGTTTTTATTTTTTTCTGATTTGTCATTTTGCATCTGTGATACATCTTCAGTTAATGTCCAATGTAAATGACTGAATTTTTAGGCTTTTGAGTTTGGGGAGGAGGCAATGTTAGACTTGCATATATGCAACCATCTTGTAATTTCAATGAAGACTGTTACTTCAGAGTTTGGCTCAAAACTAGTTCTCTTAGTGCCATTACACATTACCAGCAGCTTTGTGTTAACTAATATAATCATTAGTTTATTAGAAGTGAAGATGGGTAAAGAAGGAAGAAATAACAAAAGAATGAGAGAAGCAATAAAGATAAATCCAGACTAGACCTTAAATTACAACCTTGTATGATAATTCCATTCACACCCACAGGGTAAGAAATGATGTCCTCCTCTCTGCAGGATGACCATCTGTAGTCTGACAATGCAATGGTAGCTCCTGCAATGGGTGCAGGACCTATTGATGTGATACTTGAACAAATCGAATCCTAAGTCTGTGTTTTTCACTGATGTGTATTGAAAGATTAAAAAAAAAAAAAAGAGAATCAATAAAAGTCATCTCATGCACTTAGTTCAGCTGTAGAGTTTGTGCTTTGAACTGTGTATGGTTAATAAATACAGGTCTACAAAGTAGAACAAAATTATCTATCTTCTCATCTAGAGTTGATTTCTGAGCCTTGAACTAGGTCAAACAACTGAAAATAATATGAAATATCTTGGATATCATCAATGAAAGCTTGACTGAAGAAGCAGCATCCACTTGCTGAAGTTTCTTGTCCGCAGGTCCATTGGCCTTGTTTTGTTCCTTGAGGTAATTTCAGCCAAACGGGTCGTAGTTTACATTAGGGCAGAATTTGTCTTATGCTTATAAGCCAAGGAAAGGCAATTGTCCGTATAATGGCACCAAGTGGTTTTATTAGATTTTTTCATTTTTTTTAGTTTCAGCTGTTGAGAAGTCATTCAAACATTTGATCTTCCCTTGGGGATTAGATGTTTGTTTCAGGCTTTTTTTAACATGCTTTTATACAGCGCATTTTTTGGTCTGTGTGCCAAAGTTGGTTATTCAGTGTTGTCTTTTAAAATTTTTTTTATTACTGTGTGTAACTTAGTTTTTGTTTGTCTGTTGGATATACCTGAAAGATGTAATCGGAATTATCTGCTGGGATACATAAATGGACAGATACTTAGTAAAGGCTATTCAGGCTAGAAAGAGCTTAATGTCTCAAATGAGAGAGAAGAAATAAGAAAGGAAACCGAAGAGAAAACATACGGTTTCCTAGAAGGATAAATGGTCTGTACAGCACTCTATTGCCTTGACTGAACTGCTGTAAGTGCACAGGATCATGTGTGGTGTAGTTATCCAGTGTCGTCATGCCCAAAAAAATCACCTGACTCTTCCTCAGACCAACTGCTTTACAACTGTCCTTAATTACAGACAAACCACTACTAATTAGACCATGCTTCCTCTTTACACTGCTGATTTTATTAATAATGCAGTCGCTATAATGCTGTATTATGTATTTGCCATTGTCTGGGGTTTTTACTTGTATATGCTGTCCTTTTTCCTGTACCTCTGTTGAAAATTGTTTAGTATAATCTTACCTGTATTTGTAGGGTATTGTCTGTTAGAGAATAGAGATTTCATACAGGTGAGAAATACAATTAGTTTGCTTTTTGTTTTAACAAATAGCATAATATTGCCTATACTTTGAAAATGACTGTCTAGAGCAAAAATGTTATTCCATATCCTTGATTTTTTTTGATTTCTTTGTTTGGGTTTTTTAGAGTGGAAAGAAATTGCACTCACGTAATCTAAGTAGTAGTGACTAACAATTTTGATTTGCAGCTAAAGCATAATCTTTTTCTTGTGATAAATGAACATCCCCCCCCAAATTAAATTTAGGAGGGGGGTTCTGTCCTTTCTACCACTTTCACCAATGAGAAAATTTCCTTAGAATGCAAATAAGAAGATAGAAGGTGGTGGACATGGAGTCCTGCTTTATGCCCTTTGTAATTCATAATTGTCGCCTGTAAGAATGCTTAAGACTTGGGCTTTTGTGTAGTTTATACATTGTGTCTGTGTATGCTTGCTAACTAAACAGAAGAGTAATGATGGACTTAAGGACACAGGAGAAACTCTGAAATGTGGCAGACTGAAAATAATTAAAATATTCACCCTTCATTTGTTCTTCATAATTTGTTTTGCCACACTTGATAATTATGGGAGAGATTAAAAGCTTGCTTGTTCTCAGCCAATCTCCCTTTCATACTTGATCATCCGTACAGTGAAGTTGCACTGCTGAATTTGTGGTATCACATATATTTCCATAGCAGCACAGATTTTTGCTGTGGCATCACAGAAATAAAAAGACTTTAACTTCACTGTAGGGTTAAGCTGGAAGGAGGGGAAAAAAGGAAGAGAAAACAAAACGTCCTTATGGAGAAAAAACAACTGCAAAAGCGATGCGTGTGATGGCTCAATCCAACAACTGTAAATCCTGGGAGTATTCTCCTTATTTTAAGTCAGTGGGGCTGCTCAGCAGGGGTTTCTTTCATATTAAGAACTAAAGCGTAAGTCCTACAGTGTGATCAAATTTGTCATTTTTTTTTTTTTCCTCCTGAAACACCGTCTTTTCCAAAATTTAATTTAGCAGGAAAATTCTTCCTTAAAGCATATATATCTGGATTATTTCACATACAAATACAGCGCTTGCATGCATGCTCTTTGTAATTGCATCCCAAAAAACACAGCATACAACATTTGGCAACATACACATAGAAGAGTGCTAGATGTATGCACATAAAAATTAAGAGCAGTGGAATGTTTCCTTCTCTGGCTGGTATCATCTAAAGATGGTAATGACAAAGCACATGTTTAGAGAAATCCAAAGCACCACTAGGAAGAGAGGCAGGAAATGAAACCACTGTGACGAGAACCGTTGCCCACTGTTCTGCTAAGAAATGAAAGACACTTTGATGACGGGTGCAGTGGACTAATGTTGGTCAGTCGCCTGGAAAATAGAATTATGCATAGCTGGTAAACTCTGATAAAATAAAGACCAAAGTCAGTCAGTGACAGGCAAATACCAATTGTAGTCTAAAGATTAGCAGGCTCAATTTTAAATTTACAATGCTTAAAATTCTGGTATTGCTGTTTCTAAAGGCACTAGTTTAGCAGTGCATGAATATTGGCAGGGAACATCCTTCTAATCCTTCTAGTTAAAATCCCATTCAATGCAAAGCCATTGTAATTATAACACCTAGACTAGTCTAAAACTATATTGAATCTGAAATACAATTCTTAAAATTATTACTATTGAACCATGCTTTGATTTTCATATTAGAAGTGGGTTCTCAGGATAGCCAGATAAAATAATGAGTGTTAAGGACAGATAAAAAGTGTAGAAGTAAAATGGCCGTTTCCTGCCCCCTGCTTTTCCTTGCAAAAACTCCTACATCTAATTGGGACGAGAACATATTTGACAGTGGAAATGGATGGTGCAGGGATGAGGGAATTAAGACACCTAGAACTATTTTTTAACACTTTGAGCCATTCTGCTATTTAAAAGGTAATATTTTTGAGCTAAGAAGTCTGTTTCCAAATTAAAATGTCATGTGCCTGGGGAGAACATAGGTCTGCTTCTTTAAAAGAACCTTAAGAAAGGATTGTTTTGTGCAAATGTTTTACTGTTTAGGTAAACAGAAACATAAAAGTAAACAAGATTCTTCTTTTGTGAAATGTAACATAGAGCCAGATTATCAAATGAGAAGCCATTATACCTTGTGAAATGTCATGGATGGCAACCACACCAGGAAACTTTAAAATGAAGATGATATAGATCTCCTTTATAAAGCACTTTTCACCGTGTAGATAGGAAACAGTGTGCAAGAGAGAGGTGAGCACTGTCTTTCTCTAGCTGACTCACTCTTTACGAGTGTGCTTACAGCATTAGCTGGGATACGACAGATGGTATGGAAATGATCAAGGCCGTGACCCCATGTCACACAGCAGACTTAATTAATATTTCTTTTTTCTCATCCATTCCTTTCCCAAACTACTGAAGGAGCATTTAATGTGCATGAAAGGGTGAAATCGAAGCTATGCATATGGAAGAAAGTCCAATATTTTTAGCAATTTGTCTTTATTGTGGAACCACAAATGGAAATAAATGTGTAATTCACAAAGCTAAGGAAAGTTGCTTTGACAGTGTTATCCCGATGGATCATTTATTAGAGAAGACAAGTTCATCACTCTCTTACCCTCAGATTACCAATTTTAGAAAAGTTTTATTACATTTCTCAATTGCTGTTTAGTTTACTCATAAAAAGATTGCATATCTCATGATGACTTAGATCTCGCAGATGCTGAGTATGAGCATTTTCACCAACTTTGCAAGATACAGAAAAGGACAAAGTTCCTAACAGACTTGATTTTGCATGCTGTGACCTGACCATAGTAATTTTGTCTATGGCAAACGTAAAAATGGATATCCACATGCTGTATTTCATTTTGCTACAGTTTGTATACAAGAAACCATCAGCAAGCCTGAAAATAGGGAATTAGCCTGGATTTCCAAAGGAACAGTTTTCTAAATGAAACAGTATGTTCAGGTTTGGGACAAACCCCTTCCATTATACAATTATAATTTAAGCTGGAAAGATGTGATTCTGGAATGCAGAATGGTCATGAGACATGGGAGTAGTGTCACTCAGGAGTCACAGGACCAGTCAAAGAGTAGATGATCTTGATGGCTCAAAATGAGGTGGCCAGGGGTGAGTGCACTTCTGCTTCATAAATCATGAGGTTCATTTAATCTGTTCATTTCACGGTTTGCTCTTTTTATGTTTTCATGATAGAATTGTGCCTCTATTTGTATGAATGTGTTGCTAGCATGGAAAGAAGCCTTAGTAATGCAAAATAGATGAGTCAGGACAGAGTTTGGACATTGCACACAGGAGGAGGTATACTAGTAGACATGATGGGATAGGGTAAAAAACCAAACCAGATTTGTGTTTATCTAACACAGTTTCTGAGAATAGACTTAGTTTTGACTGTTTTTCTGTCTCCTTTGCTTTTCCTCTAAGTATTTCCTGACCACAGATCGTGTCAGGACCCAGCTGGAGAAATACATTTATGGTTGCCCAAGTCTCATGGTAGAATTAAAACGTTCAATCTCTGGTTTCCATTCTTGATGTTTTGTCAATTTTCATGTTTCTAACATCACGCTAATAACCTTCGTGGAGATGCCTCTACACAGACCAAGTATACGTAGAGTGATTTGTCACCCGTAGCAATGTATTTCCAGCAGTATGTGTCTTTTATTCAGCACTTAGGCGGACGCTGTTTTCTTTTTTATATTTACATCCTAAGTACAAGTCTGAACGTCCTTCTAGGATTCTTTGCATTCTCACCTTGCTTTTTATAGGTTTCTATTTCCTAGACAGTTGGGATGACGTAAATCGTGATCATCATCTCTCTACCACACCCCATCTACACTGCTAGAAACTGCAAAGTGCTTTGACTTACATACTGATCAGTTATGATCTCTGTTTTGCTGTTCTTGTCCTCGGTGTTATTTTTGTTCTTTTCAATGACAAAGTATCCAAGGATGTGTTTGACTGGTTTGGTCTACGTTTGGTCTACGTTCTGCACAAAGAATTGGAAAAAGTAAGCACTTTGAGTGTAGTCTTACTGCAGAAACATTTTTTCTTTATAAAAGTATGTCTTAGTAGAAATGAAAATGCTTGAGCAAGAAATTAATACAATTTCAAATCAAACTGCAGACCACAGGTTTTTATCTATATTTAACTTGTAGAGAACGGAATCTCACATTCAAAAATTAGAAGGATTCCCTCAGGGGTCAGTTGGTTAGTGTTAGTATTGTATTGTACAGCAACCGGAGTTGGGCTATAGCAAATATTTTGCAAATATTTCAAAATGAAAATATGTGCCAGTCACTCAGCTGGATTATAGATTATCTTTCATTTTTGCAATTCTTTGCTGTAGGGCTGCCTCGGAGTACCAAGCTATTCATTTCTGTAAGAAGCAATTGAATTTATTCAGGTTTATGTGCAAGGATGGCTCATACTCATTTAAACATTTATATTTAGTAAGGACATACAGTTGATCTATAAAGCAGAATTTAGAATCAAATATGTGTGTTAGAATGGATTGTGGTGATGCTTTTTCACAAGGACTTTCTAGGTCTGACTTACAAGACAAGATTTAAAAGAATCAGGAGTCTTGGATAAGAAGATGTGGTTGCCTGTTTAGAGGCATATAAATAAGCACTGTAAGTTTTTTACCTGCCTGTTAACAAGAAAAGAAGATAAATAAATAAAGCAAATAAAGTAAAAGAAAAAAAAGTCCTACAATGAGATCCAGTGCTGATTCCCATTATGCTTCCTAATGATGCTCATTACAATCCTAACTACATTTTAATGCTGAAATCTAATGCCTCCATTCATCATTGGAATGAAATACAAATGCTGACAATTGACAAACTTAGTAAAAAAGTTCACAGGACTCAAAACTGTCTGTGCATATTTATCAGAAGAAAAGATAAAGCTGTAGTGATTGCAGTTCAGGAATACCTCTTTGGGGAAAAAAAACCTGAATACAAAATAAAAATCCCGATACAAAGGGAAAAAAAAAAAATCAAAGCAAGTGTCAGCCAATGAACGAAACAATCAGTATTTACAGGCTTCTTAGGGATAGGATTTTTGCTCCTGTTTTTTGCTCATAAAGCCCTCCTTTGCAAGAAAATACTAAATATAGAGAAAGTAGAGACAGAGGAGAGCAAAGCATTTCTGAGCATTTTTGATAAATTAGTTTGAGATGATAGATGTTACTGGCAGTTACATAAATTACAATCTTTCACATTTATATCTGTCGCATTCAAAAGCATCCGGAAATTATTAATATGCCTACCCAGTTAGCTTCACAAAATTATCAGTTGTCAATGCACGCCCACATCTTATGATACATACTACATCTATAAAATTAATGCTGTAAACTGTTCTTGAAGGGAGCAAAGATTGAAACTAATTTTTCTCACACTCCTTGGTTCCAAGGTTTGAAATGCAAACATCCCAAGTGTTTTATTTTATTTAATCATTATTATACTTTCCTGCTGTTTCTGGTTCTTTCCCATAATGAATTTCAATAAATGTGAAGATTGGTGATAATACTGAATGATAGATCTCAGTAAGTTATTTGGTGCATGGGGGATTTTATCCTGATGGTGACAAAGCTGAATTCTATTACACTTGAAGTCTAATTCTCAGTTGTCCCATATAATCCAACCCTAAAGTAGAGACCATAGGGATAAGTTTTGTAAAGCTGCTATTACACTGGATCACTGGAGGTAAATAGATTAATTCTATCCTTGTAAAATCTAATGGTGATATAAATCTTCTATTACATGCTTTGGTTAGCCGTTTTCATACAATGAGAATGTTTGAGTATCACTGCAACTGTAGTACTGGTTTTCTGACTCTGTACCATCTGGCCGTACTGAACTGAGCCCGTTTTATGGTGGTGAGAGGGGGGAACAAAAGAGTTTCTTTCTAGAAAATTGTATCGAGTCTTCTGCCATGTACAGTCTGTTGATTATTCTCTTTGATATCCACGTTCTAGATTATTACATTTATTGTATCAGAAACATCTTTTCCCTTTCCATTGTTCTCTATTTCAATATTTTTCCATTTTATTTTCACTTTTATTCTGCTTTTTCTCTCTACTTTCTTTTATGCTTCTTTATATTATCTACTTGCGTATCTCCTTCATCCACTTTGGCTTTTTTAAATAAAACTCTTTAAGACCTCAAGATGCAAAAATATCTTCAATCAAACTTTTCACAGGTCTTTCAACAGGACGGTACTCTGAGAGACTGATAGGGAGGAATATTGGGGTTGTAGATCACTGTGCAGACAGGGAAGGCTTTTAGAAATAGGTAAACACAATGTATATACACACATATATGATTGATTCTGTATAATGTTTGCAAGTGATTCTCATGGCAGAATTTCTGAATACAGACATTATGCTTGTAAAACTTTTAGGTTTTGTCTTCTGTTAAAACTATTTCATCATGAACTGAAATTTAAAGCTCACTTCTCTGCTTAATATCTGTCACTTTCCTTTATTTGCAATACTTTTTGTTCCAAAATAAATTATTTTTTTCCCATTTGATGCTACTCTGCACTTCAATGAGTAGTCTGTTAGTAGAAATACAGTCACCATTACTTTTAACCAAATCTCATTGTTTAGTAGCTCTAGGTCTATCTTCACTCAAAAAAAAACACTATGAGATAATTAGTCTTCATTTACTACATTAAGGTTAAGAAAATATCGAAGAAATATATTTCCTTTTCTGTCTGATACACAGGTGCAGACCATCATAAAGAAATATTGGAAAGCTGGATAGAAATATTACTATAATAGAGCTTTATAGCTTACAGACAAATTACATACCATTTTTGTGTCTAAAAAAATGTACTGTATGATAAAATAGAAAATAAGGCATAAGTAAAATTGGAATAAATCCTCCTGCACAACTTTCTTCAAGCATGGCACACACAAAGAACTGTGTCTTTTTTTCTGTTACAGGTCTCTGTCATATTTACCTCCTTCAAAAGTAACTGCTGAAAAATTCTACTTATAACTATAGGTATATGCTCATATCTGCCTGATTTATCTACTTTCTTTTCTTCAATTACTTGCAAAATCTGGGTTGAAAGTGCTGTCGTAATCCATTTATCTAGACACATTTAGTGAGGTGATATATTTGGACTTCAAATGAATGTACTGAATGTGATTGCATGATCTTGCCCTGTAGCAGTGTTCTGCAGACTGGTGAAACTTTTTCTTTATGAGTAGAAAACAACTGTAACTTTTGGGTTTTGGTAATAGTAGCAACTGTTGACAACAGGTATAGTTTTATAACTATACTCACATTAGGGTGGAAATCTGGAAATACTCTGTTAATCACTATTTCTCTTGTAAAGAGTTTCACGTAAGAGGTCGGAATATTCTTGTTCACTTACAGACACTGGACACAGATCTAACTAGAGGCGTATGATCTTTGAAAAAAATGGAAGTGGGAAAATTTCGGCTTTTTTTCTGGTTGTCCAAATATGCAGAAACTGGTAGACCTGACTCAGTCTTCTTCCCAGCCAAGATCTGATATACCCACTAACTCCATGTTACTTTCTCAGAGTTTATGAATGGCATACTGTGGCTATGTATGAATCTTGGCATTCTTGGGAGTTTCCCTTCTGATCAGAGCATCATTAATATTGAAAAATAAAAATAATGCAAAATATTGATGGTATAACAGGAAAAGCAAGAACTGAATGGCTCGTGAAAGCTGGCTGCTGGCTTGTAGAGGTTGTCTCTGACAAGTTGTTCACTGCTGAAGTGCTGCTTGTAAGGGGGGTGCAGATAAAAGACAGTTCCTTCCTGTGGTGATATTACTGTATCAGCTTTCATGTACAAAAAAAAGTCACTTGAAATCTAAACATTACTACGGTTAGTCCCAGACATTCATACGCACGTGAATGTACACATACACACACCTTTATGGAATACTTTATTCAAGTTAGCTAGTGCTAAGGAAATGTACAGGAACATGATTCTAACAGAATAATTGTTTCTAGATCTCATGTAATAAAAATGAAACTTTGCACAGCAAACCAGTCTCTTATACTGCCTCTGATTTCAAGCCAAAAAATGTCAAGATCTTTAAAAATGAACTCCTAATAATAAAACAACTTTTAGATTCATCTTGATCCTTTCTATGTGCTCTTACTTGTAAGTCAGAGTGATTGATATGTAAGTTATTTCCTGAAATGTAAATGATTCAGGTAATCCCATTAGGAAAGATATGAAACTGTAAATTTCTTATGAAGTAAAAATGACTGTGCAGTCTGTCTGGGGAGCCATTTCACAGCCTTACCAAAAAAAAAAAAAAAAAGATATACAAGCAAGAATATATAGCACGTGGTCTACAGGCCTGTACTTGCTCAAGTGATACCAATCACAGTTGATTGAAAGCCAGTGTTTCACATTTAATGTAGACTCTAGATTATCTGCTTGTCCAAATTGCTCCCAACTCTTTGGGAATTTGAAGAGTTTTCTTCTGTACCTTGCATTGGATTTGGTGAGAATGCGTTCAGTCCAAGTCTTGCCCAAAAGGCTTTTGATCGGCTCAATGACTGCCCATTTTTTTCATTTTGATTTCTTTCCTGTTAGAATACTCTGGGCCAGAATTTCTGATCCCCTTGTGGTTGTTGTTTACCAGTGTGTATTATGCTCTGCAGAATTACAACTGGAAGATACTGTTTCCCTTCTAGTTTTTGAGGTTTCCTTTCATATGTCTTTTCTTCAACGGAAGCCAAGATTATGTTCTCTTTATAAAGATTATCTTCTGAAAAAGTAATTGCAGAAATCCATTGCGGCATTCTATGATCCAGAACAAGATTTTGTAATGATGTAACTGCCCTTTAAATAGATAAATTTGTCCATTAGAATGCAATCTGTTCAGTGGGAGAGATGCAAAACAGTAGAAGGGTGTATTATTCTTCATCTGATACAAAGTGAAAGGGAAGAGGGAGAAAACCGAAGTATCGGGGGGGAGAAAAAGGGTTAAGAGGAACTAGATATCATTTATCAGTAACTTACCGCAGTTGATACTGGACACTGTTTCCCATCTGCTTGGCAAATAGAGAAAGATACCCAGAACAAATCTCTGTTTCGTATGTGCTAAACGGTGGTCAGGCTTGATGGCATTTTAAATTGCTCCACACAGAAGGACCAGCACCTTGCCCTCCATAGCTTTCCTTTGCACTTTGCCAAAGGAAAGTATACGTGACTGGGGAGGCATGAGGTCGAGTTGAGACAGGCCATACCATAATGATCTTCAGAAGAGATGCGAATGGCACTTGCAAGTGGAGTGTCAAAGACACGCTCATGCATAAAGGTAACAATTTTTATTTTTTATTGATTTCCCAGGAAAGCTTTTGGGTTTTCTTTCCAAGAGCAGGATACAAAACACAGAGGAGGAGATCCTACTGTTACGGAGAATGTTGCATCTAGTACAAAGAATTAGCGAGTTGGTGACGATGAGCTTTTTCTTTTACTTCCTGAACAGATTGTGATTGTGGTTTTCATTTTCAATTTGTTAGCAAGTTTATAATGTGGTGGGAGAGATTGCTTAGGTTTAGGATTGTTTATATCCTCTCCCTAATTACCTTCAAGTTTTTAGGGAAATCTGTAACGTGAGACCTGATATCATGCTCAAGATGTGCCCTCTGATAGAACTCTCTGTATTTACTGCAGATTTGCAGTTCATTCTCACTGCATTAATTTGGTTTTGTGCTATGGGTTTTTCTTAAAATGTAAAGCTTGCTGAGATAAAGTCTTTTCATAAACGCTAGTCAGCTGAACTTTGGGGATGCAGTACTTAAAGCAGAATGGGATTTAGCCGTATAGCTGTGTTTGTTTATCTTATCTATTTATTTATTAAGACAAGCTTTTCTATTTATTGGGTATCTAGTAATCCAATAAAGATAGATCAGAGTTCCCTCATGTTTTTTCTCAAACCTGCTTTTAAGCACTTAAGTATGGCTCTTGAGTCCAGTCTTCCATTATCCTACGCAAACACATTTTTACATTATTGCAAACCAGCATGTTAAGCCCACTTTTGAACAAGTTGCGTTTCTTGTCTTCACAACTCCTACCGGATGTAATTTTCAGAACCTCAGTTGTCGGATGGTTAATAATGGTCTTGTAATCTCTGTTGCAGAAGCTGTGATCTATGCATTATTAAATTTGTTCTTCACAAACATTGTTTCCTCCTTATCTAGGCTTTGTTTCTCTTTTTCTTCTTTTATTCATTCATCTAATACAAGTATGGAAAATAGTAATATTTTTTCTTTCTTCTAAGAAGGCTGAACAAATAAAGCTCACACTTCATTGTCTTCGTGCCTTTTATTAGTAGTAAGTCAGTTCTGTCTAGGAGACTGAACTGAAGCAAATTTCAGTAGTGTGGCCCACCTACAGAGCACAAAGACAAGCCTAATTGTGTCCTAAGGCCTGCACTAGCACAGCACCAGCAATGAACAGTTAATTTAAAAGGTGTTCAAAACGCAGTTTACACTGCAGTTCATCTGTGTCTGATACATTTCATGCTGCATAGATTAAAAAAAAAACAAACAAAAAAACCCCCAAAATCACAAAACCCCACAACAAAATGTAAAGTTGAAATTGAAGATACTGAGACTTGAGAGTTATTATCTTTTATAAAATACTAAATATCAGTAAAACATTTTTCCCTTCTGAGGAGAGAAACAGGAAAACTAAGCATTAGAAAAGCTAGACAGTTGACAAAGATTGCTTGTTATTTGAGTTGGTTCACCAAGGTGTGTGCTTTTTGTCCATCAAAACTAATGATACACTGCCAATGGTCAACAGCAGTTTGCCTGGGGATTGTAATGTGGAGACCTTTTATCTTCCTCTTAGTTTTAAATTTCCAAAGTTCAGTTAAGCAAAGCAAATAAGTGAAAGTAATCTCTCTGGTGTTTTATCGGTTGCATTTGTGAATGTGTTCTCAAGGTTTCCTATTAAGGAGTGTGATACTTAGTTGGATTAATCTGCCTGCCAATGCCAACAGTGTTTCTTAAAAATTCTTCCAAAAAATCTATTTTTGGTAATGATGACAGGTTGATTTTTTTAAATGTTTTCTGATCTACTTACTGATATGGTTCATAAGACACATCTTGCTATGGCTCATGAGACACATCTTGATAGCCTGCTGAGTTGGTGCCTAATTAGAAAATTTTGAATTTAATTCCCATATTAGATAGCGATGATCAAAAATTGGTCAAAATTGTTGTAATATGTTCAAAATGTATCTTTATTGAATATAAGAGCAGTGAACCTGCTCTGCTGACTTACATACATCAGTATTTTTCTTAGAAAACAAACTTCATGAGGTAAATGGAGATGTCTGTCTTAGCAGCAAAACAAGCAGCTCAGCCTTTACATACTGATATATCTCATTTATTCCTGAAGAATACTCTTTTGCACAAATGGGTGGTGCATCTAGCACTCAATATATCTTTAAATATAAGGAGGAAAATATCTAACATGCATGTTCATTCCTCTGCATTATCTTTCTTTTTGTATGTAAAGAAAGATTCTTTGCTTTCTGATTTTACTTCTTCTGAGGATATTAAACTTTAAGCAAGTGCTGCTGTAACTCAACTTTAATAAATTACACACATAAATAAAAAGGAGTGACATGTTAATAAAAGTATGTCACATCTTATGAACAAATTTGAAAACAACACAAATATCTATCATTTTATGTTTTAACTGTAGTCAGTACACCGAGTACAAAAATGATCTTTGTTCTTGGTTAGAAAAATTAGCGTTATGTTCATTGTGACTGTAATGGGGCAGCTTCTAAGGTGGGTGCATTGTAATATCTGACCATTATTTTTGGATGGTCAGAATCAATCACTAGACAAACATAGGAAATATCCAGGACAAAGACTGTTGTCTAATCTAGAGATATGTGCTATATTTTCTTTTGCATTGCTTTACCTAACTGTGGAACATATCATTTTAGAGTATTTATATTGTTTGGAACTTGCTGTATAAATTTGATAAATTAAATTCAAAACAATGCTGAAAGAACTTTGCCATAATTGATCTAATGAGGTTGAAATGAATTTTTACTAGCTCTGAAAGCAGATACCTGCTTCCAATGTTTTTACATAAGCCTACCATACTCTAGAGCTAACTTCTTGGGCCATGAGAATGATCTGAATCGTGAATGCTTTCAGTCTCTTCTGCACCAGCAGCAAGGAGGAGGAAAATGTTGATGCTATAATTAGCAATAGTCTAGTTACATTTATTGAAAAGTGCCGAACACTTGAGAAAAGTGCCATACTCGTCTATTGTGTTAGCTGGGCCTCACTGGGATTCTTGCCGCCTTAATTCATTTCTAACACTTTTCTGTTTTCTTAGTTGTTGGCGAGTTCATAAAGAGGAAATTATCCCTCAGTTAGGGGTTATGAGAGGTTCCTCAGCTGCAGTTATCTTCTAAGTTTCTGTAATAGAAATACAAAAATATTTTTTCCTGGTTTAAAGCTGCTGGTGTACAAGAGAGAGTACAGCCCTTACTTAGGAATTAAGATTTAGAAATTTAAGAATTAAAATTTAAAGAAATAGACAATTATAAATATTGAAATTGATTTTTTTAAAGACTGGTTTGCTTGTTCTATGTCTGACTATTTCTCTTACAGCAATTCGTAATCATCTGTATAGACTCTGCACCCTTTTCTGTCCTGTCATTACATTCTTCGTTGACCTACCATAAAGATCACTCTATGCATCTATTTCTCACAAACTATGAGTGCTCAAATCAATCTATTTAAATAAATTGTATGTCCTTTGGTCTTCTGTGTGTTCCCTCTTACTGACAAAAAAATAACTCGGCATATAAAAATTGTAAGAGACCTGTTCTTACAAAGCATCGTTTAGGCTATAGCTTGGCTATGCTATGGAAAGCATTTCTCAAACTGTGGATTGTTGGAGGCTGACTTAAAAAGCCTATTCTGTGGGTCAAGTGCTGAAGCAGATACATTTGGTCTGTGAGCTCAGGACAGTTAATCCACTAATGTTCAATCAATATTTAATCAGCTGGTACGGTTCTTATATTGCAAGTTTACTTGTGAGTAGACCCTTACATTCCTGTGGACTCCTTTTGATTGCCATGTGAAATGTGTATGCAGATCCTGATTTTGCTGTGTGGCAAAGTGTCCAGAATGGGAATTAGAATAGCTAGGTAAGAAATGAAAATTCAGAAAATATTTCTGAGTCCGCTTGCTCTTCTTTTCTTAAGACTCTTCATTGATTGTCTACTACAGACTTCATTCATTTGTTTTCAGTGTTGCTGTGTCTGTGTTTCCTTCTTGTGGAGACTGTGAATTGTAGAGCAGTAAATAAGAATTTGCATTCTGTCCTAAATCTGAAGGGATCATACATCAGCACTACTTTGCTCATGCTTTTGTTTCTTTGATTGTATTCATAATGGCTATAATCTTGATGAAGAAATTCCTCTCATCAAATAAACAAAATGTATCCTTACATTAAATATATATATAGTTATCCAGTACTGTCTTTTGCTGATTTTAGTGGATATACATAGTACATTTTTCTAAGTCTCTTGCTTCAAATCATTGCCATTGATAAGCAAAATGTATACTTACCTTGCATAACGTAATTTTTTTACTGCTTTACCTCTCTTCTTTCTGTCCCGTCCTGTCTCCCCCCCTCACCCAAGTCCACAGCATACTTTGATTCCTGTACACTACACATTTCTTTGCCATATAGACAGAAAATAGGGTAAAGAAATATGCTTAATATTTAGCTACTTCAGTTTGTTCCGGTGCTCATAATATTTATGTTTGTGATTCTTCTGGATGGTAGATGGGTTTACACATAATCATTTTTAAGGAGAATCTCCAGGTTTTGAACTTTTAAAAATCCATTTAATATTTGAAAGTTCAATTTCTAAGTCAACTCACTATTTGTAAAGCAGTTCAATTTTGAAATAGGTTCAACATTCAAACCTCTGTGCATTCGTTCCACTTCAGTGTGCCACAGAGACCTAATCCTCACAAAAATGCTATTTGATCCTAGGAAGAAGAAAAGATAATGGATTGACCCTCTACATGAAACCATAAAACAGAGTTCTGGGTTGCTGCCATTCAAATGAATAGAAACCGGCAGCAATTCTAACACCTTTCCAGTTTCAATTTTATTACATCTGCAGGCATCATGCTGGAATGGTAAACATTTTAATGGTCAGACTCTGTCCACTTATACCTTTACTATTTCCCTATTATGTCCTATTTTTTGTGTGAAACAGAAATGAAAAGGTGACAGATTGCTGCGAATGAAATGAATGGAGATGCCATTTGCATTCATTTCAGTTGAAGCAAATCCCCTTCTTTCCCATTTCTTTGTTGTCCTTCAGAGACATCTCTTACAGCTTCTGAAAATCCGTGAGCCAGGCGCTACACGTGGATAATGCAGCTGAAACCCTATGCATCAGTCCATCATCAATGTGATAATGCTAAACCTCTTTATATAGAAAGAGTCCATCATTTCTTTTTAAATCTAGATGATTCAGATTAATAGAAAGATTTCAACTGTAGATGCTCTGAAAAGCTTTTTATTTTTTTTATAAATAAGAATGAATCTCTAAAGAACACAGAGCACAGAAAATGAATGTAAAAGCCGATCAGCTTACATACTTGTACCTTTTTTATTTAAAATCAGCTTAACTAAGACACTTTCCTGGGCAGTCCTCATTCAAAGATAAACTTGCATACCATTTCTTTGGCTCATACACAAATGCTGGGTGTCAAACAAATAATCTTTAAACTTAAGCATGCCGTGTGGATTCTTAACATACTCCTCCTCAATGCTGAATTGTTTTGGAAACATTCCCTGTACTGGGCTTTCTGTCTCCCGTCCTAGGACTTCTCTCTTTTTGCTCCTGCTTGCCTCTGAGATTTGGGGAAGTAAACAATTTCTTTAAAACCAGTCGTCAGTTAAGAAAACAAGAGCATTTGGAGTAAACTGTCATGCCTGAGAATTTCTTGTCCAGAGATACCTTCTTAGCTGCTGTGGAAGAGAACCCAAACATGGCTGTGCTCAGGCCTACAGGTGAAGGAAAAATAACGAAAGACGGCCAGAGTTAGTGAATTATAGGATTGGCCGCATAATCTCAAGAGCCAGTGAAGTAAAGCGAAGAATTAGATTTTGCATTTAAGGTAGAGTCAGCAGTTTTAGGCTTGGGTGGTTATTGGAGGAAATAAAATGTTTTTCAGCTCAATACTGTTCATTGCCTCAAATAGGTACCACCTGAAATGACTTGTTGCCAGAGAATATGGAATGTGTGCCATCTGAGTAAGTGGGACTGTGTAGCCTGTACTCAGTACTATAAGCACAGCTGAAGGCCTGCTTTGCAACACTGATTCACTACAAAAAAAAAGATGCTGCTAATTGCAACATGCATAGAGTAACTGAGGAAACGTTCTGCTGTGCTCACTTTCTTCCTATGGTCTTGTGGAGATGGTTAGAGTTAATAGAAATTTCTTCTGTACCACACATACATAAGCACACAAAAAATACACTAATCAGAAAAAGTTCTGTAGAACCATAAAATTCATTCAGTTCCAGTAGAAAAAGTAGTCCTGGAAGAAGACATCTGAATTGCCAGACTAGTAGTTCATACATTTTGATGTTAATGTGTTTTGACAAATAAACGTTTTCTGACATAAAGAAAGTCACAAAAAGGCATCTGTGCAGTTTTTCAAATATATTCTGCATGACGCTCGAAGTCATGTGATTTAGTTTTAGGTGGCCGTGCAAGGAGCAAGAAGTTGGCCTCGATGAATCTTATTGGGTCCTTTCCAACTTGAGATATTCTATGACTCTTTTCCTTGCCCAGGACTCCTAGTCTGGCTATGTGTTGGATTCATCCCCTGGCTCCCACTGCGTCCCCAGTCCAAGCTCCTGTGCCTGGGACCACAAGCACATGGAAGCCAGAGGAAGGAGGGATGGTACATGCCCTGGGCCTGTACGTCTACAGAAACACTATGCTGGGCAGGCACCTGGTCCCAAGAGCTCGAGAAGATTATTAACAATGTATGCAATACACTGACTCGGGATTAAAGCCAAATACTCTTATGATGTGTCTTGATATATAAACAGAGACACGTGTTGTAGTTGTGTGTCTGTAATTACATGTACAGCTTATCTTTTGCATATGAAACTCAGAATATAACATGTTTTTTGGTATCCTGGAGACATAAATTTCCTACCTTGACATAACTCCTGAATGTGTGACAGAAATGAAGGCACAGATCCAAGCCAAGGTTCTTTACTAAGCCAAATTCCAACTCAATGGTAAGCACTCCGCATTTCCTTGTGGTGTATATATATTAAGCTTTCTGGGAAAGAGAAGCTTTAAAAAAATCGTGTAACATCCCAAGAAGCAGCATTTATTGTCTCACAGGCATGGAAAAGTCCCAATTCACAGCAAATTTTATACCATTTGAAAACTACCCACAAGTTCCAAGCCAGCCCGTTCCATCTGAATATCCTCCAAAGTTGTTATAATTCTGATATGAATTTGGATTCAAATGTTGTGGCTGGCTCATATGAAATTAAATACAAACACAGATCCAAGTACTCTCGGCTTTGCCAAAGTATCCAGATTTGGTTTGAATTGACCAGTATAATCTTTATTCATAAATCGACCTTTTTTCTTAACCAAAACTGCCTTTTTCACTTATGATAATAGCATTAAAAGAGTGTACTAGAAAAGAAGAATTTTTCCCCCGCACTCCATAAAATACTATGAGCCTGTACTTGCCACTTCAATTTTACATGAACAATTTCATGCAATTAGAGCCACACTTCTAATCAATCAACTTGCAGAAGGAGAACCAGTTTTATGTCACTATGCGCTCACTTGAGTATTTAGTTTGGTAACTAAACGTTGTTCTTTAGTGACTTAAGCCTGCGTATAAATTGCAATTAATATTCATAAGGTGAAATATACAGGGTTTCTCCTCTTCAGCCATTACAGGAGGAACATCCAAACGAACATACTGGGGTGCGTGTGTAGGAAAAAGCCTGAATGACTTCAAAAATAATTCCTTCAGAGAAGTTCATGTGTATGTATGTATGGAGGGTGAAAACTAGTTTTCTCCTTGTTTGCTAGTGATTGCAGAGGATTTTCCATCTCTGTAGACCGCATATTCAGGTTCAGATGAAGTATCAAGTCACAGGAAATCTTCACCAGAGTTCTCTGATGTTTATGGAGATTTTTCTATATTTCTTTTCCTATGACTTCCCAAGCTTTTTCTGCCCTTTCTGCAGTAAGAAATAGTTGCTTTCCATGTTGGGTTAAGTTGACTAGCTGTGGAGGAAGCCTCAAGCTGGCTTATCCTTATGCTGAAGGTGTATAAATAATTTTCATCCTATCTAGTGTCTCCGCCAAATTATTTTTGCTTTTGATGAACCAAGGTATAGATATTGTGCTGATTGCAAGGTTGTAGTTACAGTGGAAATGACTGTCACAGGATGTGGTGCAGGTATTGATGCCAGAAGAGGAGCAGAAAAATTCACAGAGGTTAAAGTCTGTCAGAAGTTGTAAAATAGAACTGTTTGAATGCAACATCTGGCTCTGGAAATCCTTAGTGTCCTTGCAGTCATGGAGTTTTATGGTACTGCTATATACACCCTACTTGACTATATCTTACAACTGCCAGGGGCAAGATAGTATGCCAGTCTGACTTTGGGTTTGATCTGTAAAAGTGTTGTCTGTTGCTGCTAGACTCTGTCCCCTCCTGCTTTATTCCCCTGTGCTCCCAGGAAACTTCTGTTATCAGCAGAAGCTCTGAACCTGCCTCCACAGTGCCAGCCCTGACCTGCCAGCTTATTTCAACACATTTAGCAGTATTCTTGTTTGAGTGCGAATACATCTTTTCCTGTTTTCTGTTTTCCATACGCCCTGGTATCTCTTAAGTGTTCCTTCAGTGTGTCCTTTGAAAGATTCTCCTGATTCCCAGTTAGGTTTTCTAAGGATAGGTTACAATAGATTGCATCTCAGATACTTTTCTTTGCTCCTTCAACGTCTTGTGAATCCACATCATAACCTTGGCTTTTAGATGATGCGCCACACTTTTACTGTGAAGGAGCTCCCTGTGAACATCTACAAAGCCTCCTCGTTATCTTCCTCCCATGTCCTTCTTACAACAGTCGGTAGGAGCTGAAATCTTGTGTTTGCAGCCTGTTGTCCTAATAGTGTTTTGTTAACTCCTTGCGCTTCATCTGCATTCACCTTTCATTTTACTTAAATCGCAAATGTTTTACGGTCCAAGTCACTTTTATATTTCCTGCTTTTGCAGAGCATGAGTAGAAGTGATGTCTAAGGCCTCCCGTACGTTGTCATGATAACAGTAATTAGCAGCAGCAGCACTGAAACACCTAATGTAGAAAAACTTTTGTGTGTTGAATATAGAATGGGAAGGTCAGAACTAAGTGTTTCAGTTTTCTATTGCTTCTGACAGAGAAGCTCAACATCCAGTGTGATTTCTGTTTTGGTTTTACAAGATGTGAGGGATGCAACTTTTTATTTGTTTCTTTATATATGGCTTTAGAGGCTGTGTCTGGAATGAAGGTGAAGGAAGCTGTAGAAGGAGTGAAGACAGCTGTGTCCACACAGGTAGAGTTCAGAAGTAGCCCAGGGACATTTTTCCTAGGGATTTCAAGGCAGTTGTGCGGACACTGTTGCAATCCATAAAGTTAAAGCTGCAACCCATTAAAAGTTGCTTCAGTAAGAACAATTACAAGGAGAGAATCAGCAGGGATTGTTTGTAAACCCTCTCATTTCTTATTTAGGAGCTCTGAATTTCTCTGTTTAAGAAGTTTCTTGTTCTAGTATATTAATTTGTAATGTAAACTATCAGCAAAAATGTAACAGAAGTTACTTTACTCATATACACATACTGCATACACAGCCTTCTTTAGGAAATAAGGACTGCAGGGGTTGTGTACAATTTCTTCTCTGTTTGTTGTGTAATTTAGAAAATCCTGTTAATCTAAAATGTAAGCACTTTTATGAACTACCCTTTCTGGAGAGGAACACTTTCTGTGTTTCACTAATAGGCAGAAAATAAGTTTATAAAGTAACAAGATGCAATCGTAATTTCAGAGCAAATCTCAACAAAGGTCCTGAATGGAGCATTCTGTGTTCTCCAGTGAGTGTCATTTTGCTTACTGCCTTGGTTGTGCTTACAGTTGCTTCATGTGCCCATGACAATAGGACGCACAACTGAAAGGAGACGGCAGGAGAAGCATGGCCAATAACACTTCGCGACTTTACCAATACTTTAATAAAGTTGGAAGATCAATTCAATTTCTAGCTTTTCTCGGAGAAGTGTTGCCCAACAAGATACAGAATGATGAATGCTGATCTCTTAAAACCACTAAAGTGTAAAGCGTTACAAAAGGTTTTTTTAATACGACGGTGTGATAAAGCAGGCTTCTGCTGATGAATCACAGTGATGTGGCTGTCCTAACGCTGATCTAAAACAGTGAAAAATGAAGTCATTAGTAAAAATAAAATGCAAATATTACTGAATGCTGGAACATTTTTCTTCCCATATTTCAGGTTGGATTTTCAGCTACCTGTGTGACATTTACATACACCAAGATGAAAATAAGATGCATAAACCTAGTTTCTCTCCATATCCCAGCAGAAATGAATTAGTGAACCAAGAGAGCTGAAATGCCACCTGCTTTTAAACTAAGGCTACCTTACAGGGTAAAAGAGTAGGATGAGTACCACCTATGAAGTATGAAAAGGGCATTGCAGTTACAATCCATAGGCCACTTGCTGTCATTGAACACATAAGGATGGAGCAAGGAAACAAAAAGAGAGGAATCTTGCTGCCCCGTTGCCAGCCTAAGACTAATATGATCGCTCAGAAACATTGAAGTCAGGCTGTTAAGATGCAGCACACTAATTCTGCAGGTTACGCCCAGGTCACAAGCCTGCATTCAAATCCTACTTACATTCTTAGTTTGTCCCTGACACTGGTTATTTCAGCATTACTCTAAGGATGTAGGTTTGATTCTGGCTTTACAGGGGGTAAACTGTTACAAGAGGATGGGGAAAGAGCTGTAGGCTCTTTCTGTGGAGTTTTCCTACTCTTCACTCCTCTGAAGTAGGTTCAGTCCTCAAATGAGTGATGTTGCTGTTAACTGTCCTCTCTGAGCTGGTGCCCAGACAGGACAGAAAGCAGAGAACTCTACTCAGCTGCAGTTTGTCACTTGCTGGAGATACATGTACCTACAATTGGTCAATACAGTCTGTTCTTAAGAAGATTTTTAGATTTTTTTTCTCTAGTATTAGTCTGGTAAGAGCCTAGTGCAGTGCGATGTCATATCAGACTATAGAAATGCCTTTATGCCTCTAGCTTGCATGAAGCCTTCAGATGTTAGGAGCTTCCAGCCAGAACAAGACTCTGAAGGATAGTTATCATCAATGGAGATATTATAGATGTAGCTCATTTGTCTTTTGCTTTCCACACTACCTTCTCACAAGATATCACATTTTAAGATGAGGTTTTGATCTTTATCCACAGGTTATCTTTTGGTAACCTGGGTAATCAAAAGCTTGAAGACAATGGTCTTCCACTTCATTGCCAAACCACTTTTCTTTGAGGATGCATTTCATCTGTGTAAGTCTTTATAATGGTCAGAGTACGTACAATGAATTTTTCGCAGGAACTTGGGACCATTCAGCCTTTTTATCTGCTATTGCGGACAGAAGACATATTTTTTTGATGCAACGTAACTAAGTAGTAAGTAGTAGTGTGGGTATTAAAAAAAATAACCAAATAAATAATCCCAAAGCAGACTACTAAAAGAATACACTTAACTGTGCATGTTTCGTTGTTCTGAAACAGGAGACAAGAAAAAAAGTGATAGATGAAAATAACATTATTATATGTTGCAGGGGGAGATGCTCAGGTAAGTGTTCATAAACGCGATATTCATAAAGATAAATCAGTACATTTAAAAAAGAAAATAATACACCAGTTTGTCCTCTGCTGTGATTTTTTGCCTGATGGAGGGAAAAATAGATACTAGTCATTCAGAGACAGTAGAATTTTTTTTTTTGTCATTGCAAGTTAAGTTAATTGAGTTTTAGTTTTAGTCTAACAATTCATACAGTTCTATCAGAGTGTACTCGTTCTGAATGATAACCTTGTTAGAGAGGTCAAAGAGCGTTGTTTCCTGATACAGTAAGCCAGCGGTGCATGAACTTGGCTAGCTATGTCAAATAGAGTCAAATGCATCTGAGAGCAACTGAGGTTTGACATTCCCAGCTTTGCAGGTGCAAAACCAGAAGGCTGAGATACTGGTGGGTTTGTTCATGAATACCCCTAATTATGTTGAAGACTAGGGTGGGAGTGTTAGATGGATTTGTGAGATCATGGGATAGATAATTCAGGTGTGAAGGGACCTCAGGAGGTCTCTAGTCCTTCCTCAGAGCAGAATCAACTGTGAAATCAGACCAGGTTGCTCAGGGTTTTAACCAGTGAGGTTTTCAAAGCTCTGAGGATGGAGGCAACCACTCTGGGCAACCAGTTCAGATTATCCTGGAAGGAACATTTGATTTCCAAATTTGATTCACCAATGCAATCTTAAATATTTATTTAATCTTATTTATTTTACAGAAATTCTGTTTGTGAAGTGGCAGTTATTCCCCTGTTTATAAGCAACCAGATTATGTAAGTCTTCCTCAGCACTTCTTAGCTAAAACAGATTGGTGAGAAAATACTGCTGAGGACAAGAAATTAGGAAGTCTTTATATTGGAAATGGATGTAGTGGCCCCCTGCCCTGGGCTGGAACATCATCTTTCTGTCTTTGGATGGTGGTGATAGGTTGATGGTTGGACTTGATTGTCTTAGAGGTCTTTTCCAACCTTAATGA
>Ga0181612_113322_pt1 | contig 31334 bp, 19 predicted proteins | sample HoacroProtozoa21_FD_119630 | JGI IMG/M metagenome (GOLD analysis project Ga0181612, IMG submission 119630) | Hoatzin crop microbial communities from Cojedes, Venezuel. Combined Assembly of Gp0051906, Gp0051904, Gp0051908 | reverse complement strand
TGGCGAGAGAAAAATTTGTGTTTGACTTTTCTACTATACAAATATAACACTTATTTCTCTGACTACCAAATATTTCCAGAGATTTCTCTCGCTTTTTTTTGCTTTTTCATGAATAATTCAGGCTAAACTTCATTTAAACAAATATCTCTGTTTTCGATAGGAAAAATTAATTCTAACTGTTGATATCCGGTTCTTTAATATCTAGTGTCTCTATTATGCTTCAATTCTTGTGTGTCGCCTTCTTAGGCTAGGCCAGGTCAAATTGATTGTTTTATTGCAAAATCTGCACCATCGGCCCTCTGAATTTGTTACAATTTTATTAATAATATTATAGGTGTGCCCTGCGCCTCTATCTCCATTCCTTGTTTCGTCCGATCTCGGGACCTGTCCTCCAGTAGCCGTTGCTGTTCTGGTGGTATCCCCAGTATATCGGGAGAACCAGGCTAGCCTTTATCTTGGTGGGGCCGAACCATCTGTATACTCCGGTCTTCGGGCGGTCCCTGTACAGGTGCTGGTAGTCATCCCATACGGAGGGGTTGTAGTGGCGGTAGTCGCTCTGCAGGTATCCTACGCTCGCACTGAGTTCGAAGTTGAACCTTCCGAGCTTGCCCTTGAAGGCCCGTGCCCATCCGGCGCTCACTCCCACCGACCAGTGCTCACCCTGGTAGCATCCCCACGTATCCCTCTGGAAATCATATTTTGCGCTCATTGCGTAAGGTCCTACGAAGAATCCCTGCAGGGGTTCGCTAGTGTCGGGCCTTCTGAAGTTGAGCCAGTACCTTCCTTCTATTCCCATCTCCCAGTACTGGTAGCAGTACTTGTTCCCGTTGGGGCCCCAGTGGTACCAGGGGAACACATCCTCCCACATTACCGAGAACTTCTTTCCGATTGGCACCTCGACCTCCACGTTGAACGCTGCAATCGCGTCATATATCGCATTGGTCTTCACCGCGAAGATGAGCCTGTGCCATTTCATCGGCATGAGGTCTATCAGGTCATCTGTGAGCTTCCAGTCCTCGATGTCTATCTCCTCGTCCTGGAAATCGAGCACCATGTCGTCCATCGTGAGCTCGTCCGGGAGCAAAGTCTCAATCTTGTATTCTACAATTATCTCCGAGCGGCGTATGTCGGGGAAATAATTCACTATCATGTAGCGCCAGGGCTTTCCTCCGTGAAGCTGTATCAGCATAGGCCTTCTCCAGGGGACCCTCTGCCCGTTCACAGTCTTCCAGATAGGCTCTTCCCTCATTATCCTCAGCACTTCGTCCCTGTATTCCATCTGGGAGGCCTCCACAACCTCGATCGCCTTGTCCCAGTCAGGTCCTGCCGACTTTACCGTAACCATCGATTCGGGAAGGTCCATGTAGCGGCGAACCTCGTTTATGAGGGTCCTTCCCCTGGCTATGGAAAGCCCGTCATTGTATCCTTCGGGTCCCTCGGGGGACGCTGCGGATGAAACAGTTACGTGAGTGATTGTAGCGTCGGGATTTGCCTGTATCGCCCTTATCCATTCCTGAAGCTCCGACATCGTCTGACCGTTGGAGTGGAAGGCCGGATCGTAGGCAGTCAGGTTGACCTTGAAGTAGATGGTCGCCTTGTGCTCGTCCTTGCTTATCTCGTATCCGCCCATTGTAAGCTTTGCAGCGTTCAATGAAAACGTGTTTAACGAGAGGGAAGCGATAAGAGCGACTGCGGTTGCCGCGAAGATCCTTATGTTGCGAGCCTTTTTCACTTTTGTCTTTACTAAATCGGATAATCCAGGGTCGGTAAAATGGTTCTATCTGATTTCGTTTTTTCCTTGCTATTCCCTTCGCATTCCGATATTCTGAATCTGTAAGCCTTAGATAGCGAAGCAAAGGTACATATAATTTTATAAATAAAAATCAGATTTTTTAGAATGTAACGAAATTGTAATAAATGTTTTTCCTTATCGATTGATTCTCAACTCTGGCCTGTTTGCGCGTTGTTTCAGGTCCTGCCGGGGAGAATCGTTGTCCGGGGTGAAATCACTTTTTTTAGGGCAGCATATGCGAAAATCCACACCCATGGGCGCATGGATGAGGCAGGCGGCTTCTTTCGAGAGCGTCGTTGCTGTTCGTTCTGAAGATTCTTCTTTTCATTGTTTTGCCGATTTTTTCTGTTGATACTTTTCCTATCAAAAAATTCCTATCGAAAATAGAGACTGTGTTCTGTCGTGTCTTTTCCTGTTGTCGAATTCTGTTGATATCCGTCAGCCTTGTTTTCGGTTGACGTTGCAAAGGTAGCACGGCGAAGCGCCCATAAAGGTGGCAGAAATTGGTTTGTGGTGTCAAAAAGCCTGCAGTTATTCTGAAAAATTAATGACGTAAACGCTGGATGTCGATATGCGAATTTTTTTCACAAACCCTTCCGGAGGCTCGTGGAAGCCCTTTTTTCGGAGGACAATTTTTTTGTCACACCGCCCTTGCGCGCTTTTTTTTGAAAATTCTTCCTCCCTGTTTTCATCTTCTTCAAAAAATCTTTTTTTTTGTGGGTGTTGCCTTGGTATTTCAAATCTGTCACCACCTTTCTCCTTTCCGGTGGGGAATCCCGTCCCTTCTTTCCGCATTTCCGCCGCCAATCCCATCTGACCTCATGACGAAGATCTCCCCATATGCTGCGTAGTAGTGCGTAACTTGCTGATTTGCAGTGTACGTGGCGAGAAGTCGCAATCCTTTGCCGACAGCTTTTCAGAAGCTTCGCTCCAGCAAAACAGATTATGATGAGAATGACGAGAATGATCTGTACGGATTGCCTCTCCAATGTGGCTGGTGCGATGCGATGTCGTCGTCCCTGACTGGATACGGAAGTGGGTAAGGTGGGGATATCTTCCCTGTGCTAATGCCAATCCTTCCGGATTTTTTTAAGTTCAAAGCCAGGGGCTTCAAGAAAGATATTAGGCGATTTGCGTGATTACGGCGTACAATGCCCTGGGACGAAGCTGTAGGGCTGTGCATATCGTTTCTGTGGATGTGCGGTGTGGATGTGTGCGAGCCTTTATCTCGGCCTTTCCCCGGTTTCCAGGTCGTGGAGTTTTTACGCTCCAGGCTACGTGCAGGCTTTTCAGACTTGATTCCGGGTGCTCTTGATTCCGGGTGTTCTTGATTCCGGGTGTTCTTGATCCTGAGTGTCTTTGCAGTATTTTCCTTTCAAATCCCAACCCATTTCCGCCTGGTCCCTGATCGGAATAGTCCGCCTGATAGACGTATTATTTCACTATGTCTCTGATTGTCAGATTGAAATTTCCCGCACATGCATCTTCAATCCCTCTTGAAAATTTCTAACTTACCTTGTTTTGTGACCTATGCTTGGACAAAAGCTTTCTTTTGTTGCATACCATGGATATCCTGCTTTATTCTGCAAGGCCCATCCTGTGCGGCAGTATCATTCATTATACTTCGATTTGTCTATAAGCTAGATTGTTATGTCCATTCATCGTCACGATGTCCTTTATTCGGATTCTCCCATGTCTTCTTTCTGAGGCATCCCTCTTTATGCAATATGTTCCCGGGTGTGGAATTGCCGTGCTTTCATTTGCAATGTTTCATTTTGTAATAATGGTTGGCCACAGAGTCAATACGGCGGATTGCTTCTCTTCTCATATGTATCCTTCTTCTCCCGCAAGCCACTTGCGTCCGTTTGCGTTCAATGCGCTCAGCCTGGCCCGCATGCAACAGAAAACGTCCTCTCTCACGAGGGGACGTTCCTTCACAAATACAAATTCAGAATATCAACAAAATATCAACAAAACACTTAAAATTCAACTTTAATAGATTCCAATTCTTTTCATTCTGTCTCTCGCCTCTGCCTATCTCTTTAAAGGTTCTTTCTTCTGTGGCGGTGCCACCGGGCCTTTTCTTTTCCGGGAGGCCCGACCCGCATATCTTTTTTTCAGTTACTTTCAGTTCGTTTCCATTACTTGCTCCACTCGGCTACTGAGGGGTTCCAGGTGATCTTTCCGCTCTGGGAGAGGGTGATCGCGATGTTGTACTGCTTGCCGGCCTTGAACTCGGAGAGGTAGGAGGTCATGTCTATCTCGCGGGTGATGTTCTGCACGGTCTCGCCGGTTGTGATGGTGTAGCTGACCTCTACGGTAACCTGTCCGGGGACGATCTCCTGGGGGAGCATGAGGTAGTGGCCGTTGCCGGTGTTGATCGCCTGTGCGGCCTCGCTGGTGATCTCCATTCCCTCGCCCTCCGCGCTGTAGAGGGTGTGTCCCTCGCTCTGCTCGCCGGTGAGGCTCCATCCGTCAGCGTAGGTGCCCTTGGTGTAGTGGCCCTTCATCACGATGCTCTGGAGGCGGTAGGTCTCGGTCTCGTGGTCCTCGGCGATGCGGATGCTCATGGAGGTGAGGTCGCTGACTGCGAGGCTGTAGGTGGTGTGGAGGCCCTTTCCGGAGTCGTTGCCGGTCTTGTTGCTGAGGGCCTTCGCTACCATGAAGTAGCTCTCCTGGCGGGTCTCTATGTCGTATGTGGAGGGGATGGTCACTCCGTTCTTCACGCTGGGGTCGATCTTCACCACGTCCTTCATCTCGTTGTAGGGTGCGTAGGAGAAGAATGTGAGGGTTCCGTCCTCGGGGAAGCTGTAGGATGAGGATGCGCTGTAGTTGCAGCTGGAGGTGCGGTAGTGCATTCCCTGCTCGGGCATGTATACGCTGGCGTTGTCTGCGTCAGAGGGGAACTTCTGTCCGTCGGGGAGGAAGTATGCAACTGCTCCGAGGGACTCTGTGTTGCCGGTTACCTCGTCGATTGACTTGGTGCCTGAGAGGGCGTGTATCGAAATGAGCTCTGCCTCTGCGGCCTTGGTCTCGGTGTAGGAGGCCTTGGGGCTCTGTACATCGGTCGCCTCGGTTGAGCAGGATGCTGCGAAGGTGGCGGTGAGGAGGATGGCTGCGAAGGTGTAGGCTCTTGTCTTCATGATTCTGTTGATTTTAAGTGTTTGTGCTGTTGATGTTGTTGTCTTGTTTGACTCGCGTCTTTTTTTTATTAATGTGTGTTTGTTTTTCGTTTTCGTCTTGTCGCCGGGGTTGTTTCCGTTTGACAGTTGCAAAGGTAGCGCGGCGGAATGCCCGAAAGGGAGAAATAAATTTTTGGGAGTGATGATGTCAGTCCGCCCCTTCTGAAAAAAATCAGGCCCCACGGTGAAAATTTTTGGACGCGGGAGGGGTGCTTCCAGGGTGACAAAAAATTTCAGCGCACCCCCTTGGAAGCACCTGGAAGGCCGATTTTGTGTGACATGAATTTTTGTCAAGCCTGACACAAAGGCTTTTTTACATTTCACAATGGGAGAGCAAAAATCGACACCAGCTTTTATGGATTTTTTGTTCGAAAAATTTGTTTTTGCCCATCACGCTCCTGAAAAACGATTATTTCCTTCCCCCGAAGACACATTGAAAATGGGGTTGATTGCAGCTTTTTGAGCCGGTTCTTGCGAAATACGGCCTCCATATGCCAAGTAATCCGGGAATAATGGTGAGAAAATCCATTCTTTCTCCCGTTTCATGGAAAAAACGAAGCCTTCAAAAAGGCAGAATCCCCTCAAGCGGGAGAATAAAGCTTACCTTATCAGGGTTTCCTCGTAAAATGCGACAACCAGAACCGATATTGCCCCCATATGGAGCCTGGAACATTGTGAAAAAAGGGCCTTGAAGGTGACATCAGGTGCAAGATTCCGCCTTTGCGCTTTTTGGAGGAAGGGACATTTTTTGAAGGCAAAATCGGCCTTGAGGATATCTGTAGTGGGGTTGTGAAATTTTTTGTCAGTAGAGATTAGGGCCTTTGGACATGTTTTTTCAGGCCTGTCACCATGGAAAGACCGAATTCCCATAGGCAACACAAAGGGGTGACCGAAAAACTCGAGTCACCCCATCATATCAGTATGTAAAATTAGTTTCTACTTCCTATCCGAGTCTCCTGTATCAATCCTGCACCAGAGCCTGTACATAAGGAACCCCCACGCAAGGAAAAGGACAACATGGACCCAATAGGGTACGCTTGTATGGTAGACATCCTCCCTGACATATTTCTGATAGTCGGGAATGTCGGCATAGTAGTATGCCCCAGCCCCGAAATCAAGCTTGTCGGAGAGTCCCAGCCCATGGTACATTATGTAAATGGCGCAGACTATGGTGGCGACGGCGCACAGCACTGTCACAACCTTCATGAGCGTCTTTCTGCCTTTTACAGTCATGTCTTGATACTATATTGTAAGCTGGGGAATAGGGAATATGACTCCTGAAAGGAGCAGCCATACTGCAAAGAACGTCAGGGCGATGTTGAACAGCTGGCCGACGATGTACAGCCACATCACCTTTCCTCCCTGCATCTGCTTTGCAATTTCCTTGAAGTTGGTGTCAAGGCCTATGCTGGTGAATGCGAGCACGAAGCACCAGTTCTTGTACTGGTCAAGGACTCCGTTTATGGCTTTCACGCTATCCGCTCCGCAAAGGGGCTGGATTATGAACGATGCCACCAGGGATGCTACGAAGAATCCTATTATGAACTTGGGGAAGCGGTACCAGATCTCGGAAGCGCCGACTTTCTTGTCACCAGTCTTCTCCACCTTGGTAGCGAAGAATATTGCGACGAAGAATGCTATGAATCCAATGAGAATGTTCTGGATGGACTTTACCAGGACTGCAACCTGCTGAGCCTCGGGGCCAAGTGCGGTACCTGCCACAACCACGGCTCCGGTTGAGTCGACGGTTCCTCCGATAAGCGCTCCACCCATCATCTGGTTCATGCCCACGGCCTTTATGATCATAGGCTCGAACACCATCATGAGGATGGTGAATATGATGGATATTGAAACGGCTACAGAAAGGTCGTTCTTCTTTGCATTGGACGCAGCTGCCGTTGCAATGGCAGCCGATGTTCCGCAGACACTGGTCGCGGAGGCAAGTGTGATGACAAGCGGCTTGTTGTCAATCTTAAGGACCTTGATTCCGAACCACCACATGAAGATAATTACGATAGGGGTTACGATCCATGCTATACCGAGGCCGTATAGGCCGAACTTGGCAATGTTTGAAAAGAGGACCGAGAAGCCCATTATCACAAGACCTGTCTTGATGTAGAACTCTGTCCTGATTGCAGGCTTCAGCCAGTCGGGAACACCAACTGTGTTGGAAATCAGCAATCCCACCAGCAGTGCCCAGAATGCCCACTCCAGATAGCGGTTGAGGGTGAACTCGGCGCTGATGAGCCTGACAACAACCGCTATCACGAAAAGGACTATGAAAGCGGGTATGTACTTTTTAAGGCTCTCCCCTTGCAGTTTCACACCTACTCCGAAAAAGACGGCGAGCACCAGGAATGTTCGGAGAAGCTTGCCCCAGAACGCCCCGTTGAACTGGGCGGCGAGGCTCTTCTTTTCAGCCACGTTCTCCCACAGGTGCCATGTGGAGAACTTCAGGGCCGAGAAATCAAAAGCCTGGGTCAGGACGGCTACGCATGCAATGGCAATCACAATGAATCCTATCCAGCACGCCAGCCAATCTTCCTTCTTCCAAAGGTCAGATACGTTGGTTTTCATTTTGTTGCTAGGTTTTGGTTTAGTACGTTCTTTTACTATCGGGTGCAAAGATATGCCAAAATCTTCTTTTTGCAAACAGAAAGGTGTTTTTCTTACACTCTTACCTTACAGGCTCACTGAGAAAATGGCTCCGACGTATGTGCGGTTCAGATTATAGCCGAGGTTCCCGATCATCTCGTAAGAGGCTCCGCCGTTGTAACTGAAGGTGAGGCCGATTTCCGTATCAAGCGGTATCCACAGGAAGTTTCCGCAGTGGATGAGGAACTCTCCTCCCACGGAATACAGCCTTCCCTGTCCAAACCCTTCCCCAAATGAGAGGAGCGTATAGTCGAAATGTGGACGAAGCTCGAAGTTCTTTATATATATAAAAGGTGAAAGGAGCGAGATGTCTCCGAAATATACCGGAATGGAATAGTCCGCGGTAAGCTTGAGATGGTCGGGAGAGTATGCCGATATGAAACCATCGACGCCCGTCCCGTAGAATCCCCTGGGATAAAGCCTTATGTAGTTCTCCCTTGCAGCCCCGTCAAAGTCGAAAAGATGCTGGTAGGTGGCGGTGACTTTCAGACCCTGCTGCGGGACGATACCGGGAGCATACCCGTAGAAGTATGCATACATTGCCGAAGTATAGAACTCAGTAAGAGAAACCCTTGCCCTATACCCAGCCTCAAGACCCGCACCCCATCTGGGATATGTCTGGGAAGATGCGACCGGCCGTGTGATGTATCCTCTCAATGAAGCCTCCAAGGTCTGCATGAATACGTTGTCCCCGGGCTCAACGCCTGTAAAGAGGGGTACCGACGAACCTCTCATGCTCTCGGATAGCGACAGCTGGGGCACCTGCTTCGAATAGCGGTCATTGGATATGGTGTATTTTACATTGGGAACGACTCCTCTGTACCATCCGCCGCTGGAGAACTTGAACGGTATGTACATCTGCAGCACGGCGGCTACGCTAGGCTGGTCGAGATAGGATGCTCCTACGCTTGTCAGCGACATCCCTTCCGCATTGTAGTCCCTCCTGAAATACTGGTAGGCCTTCCTTCCCCCGACATCTATCCTGGCCGTTATTATGGGATAGAAGCCTGTATATGTGAACTTGAGGTAGCCGGCATTCTTCCCGATGGCGCCATCCCCCTTGGGATAGAACGCATATCCGGCCGACCCGTACATGGACTCAAGGTCATTCTGGAAAAGTGCCGTTGCGCCAATCGCAGCCTCATTCGCTATTTCATCGAAGCTGGCTTCCGCAAGGTCATCGGGATCGAAGTAGACCGGCGCCCACGAATGGAAACGCATAAGGTGTCCTATCTTGCTGTAAGGCTTCACATCCGAGAATGTAGTCGGCGTCTCATCCACGGGAATTCCCCCAAGCTCCCTTTCCTGACGGGAAAGTTCCTCGGCGACCTTGTGGACATGCACATCGGAGAACTCAACCGGAGTCCTTGAATATGATGTCGTCTTGTACGGAAGGATTCCGTCCTTTGAGATTGCAGAGAAATAGAGCGTATCGCCTATCCATGAAGGCTTCTGGGAACCGTAGCGTGTCGTTGTGTGCTGATAAAGGGTCCTGTCCTTGGTGTTGAAACTGTAGATTTCAGGGACACCTGACCTGTCGGATGTGAAAGTGATGTCATCTCCGTTTACGGACACGTCCCTTATTGCCGCCTTGCCCGGTCCCATTACAATGACAGGAGTACCGTCTGTCACATCGTATATGCCGAAGCCTTCATCTGTTATTGCGGTTGCGTATATCTTCCCATTCACCTTCGCCACTTCGCAGAACTGCATTCCGTCAGGAGCCTTGCATACAATGCTGACACAGTCCTTTCCAGCAATGGAAACCCTCACGACCCTGGTCCCACCCTCGTAGGGGTATTCAACCGCCAGGAGCGAATTGGACAGATCTTCCTCCGGAGCCGGATTGTAGAACCTGCCCTTTGTCGTAATGGAGCGGGGGCGTCCTTTGTCTATGTCCATGTAACGAATCTGGGATGTCGCCTTCAGGGGCCATCTGACATCCCCTATGAGCTCGCTCCAATATATGTTCTTTCCATCGTCAATTATACCACTTGCATTGGCACTGAAGGAATATCTCTTCTTCAGCTTTCCGTCGCTTCTGAGATTCCATAGGGCTACAGGCTCCCTCAGTCCGAATCTCTTGAAAGTGACTCCGTCACCTGCAGGAATCGCCTCCTCATACTCAAGGTACCAGGATGGAGTCGGAAGAAGAGGAGTCGCAGGTGTGAACGTCTTTGTGGCGGCATCCTCGGCCCACTCCGCCTGGAAGCGTGACTGGATGTCGCTGAAGGCGTCCTTGAACTTCATGCCGGACACATCCCTTATATGTTTCTGCATATGGAAGAGCCTGAACGGATGGTCGATGACACCCTGGAGATACTCTTTCATAAAAAGCGGATCATCATAGAACACCCTTGTTCCCGCAATCGTAATGTATCCAAGGGCATAGTGGTCCGGGGCATAATGGCGATATGACCCCCATCTCCAGGAGTGCCAGTCCCTGAGGTCTCCCTGGTCGAAAGCGGCCCTGTAATAGGCGAGGAACTCTCCGCTCCTTCCCCTGCCGGCATCAGAGTAGGCAGTTTCCGTAACTACGGCATCTCCTTCGAGAAGATGGAGGGAGGGGTACACCATTGACAGAGCAGCAGGCACCATGTCTCCTGTAAGGTAGCGGAAAGGCTTGAAAAGCCTGTTATATGGGAACTGGAGCTGGCTGGCGTGCCTTGACTCGTGCATTGCAGTCCCCTTTTCCCATGACTCTGGAGTAGGATTGTAAGCATCCGGAACAGTATAGAACTGGATCCTGCGCGGAGCGACCATCACGGAAGCGTTGCTGTAGGCGTAGTAGGAATTGAGCACTACGGGGGTCTTCTTCCGGAACATCTGTCCGGGATGGAATCCCGACGACACCGAAACTGGCTCATATGCCCTCTCAAGAGCGTTTCCGTAGACCCTTGCAAGGGAGTCTAGTCCACGGGGATATATTATATTGTAATGGGGCGTCTCAACCTGGGACCACCTCATGTTTCCACTGTCCGAAGACCCTGTAAGGACTATCTGGGCATCCAGGATACCGGCGGAAGCCAGACATAGCAGGGCAGAAAGCAGTATGCGCCTAATTTCCATGACTCGACTTTGTCTCAAAGAAATGCAATTTAGGAATTTTTTGAGAAAATTTCCGCTTCATGGACCTATTTCCGCCGAAAACCGCGGTTGAGGTAAAACAAAACCACCCCGGGCAGTGTCTCCCGGAGTGGCCATATGAATCTTGCGCCAGACGGCACCTATCTGTTCTCCTTCATGAACCGCAGGATGTCGTTCACCTGTGAAATCGCTCCGTCAGCCTTGCTCTCTCCCGCGCTACGTGCCGCCTTGAGGGAGGACAGGGCGTCCTGGAAGCTGCCCTTCAGGGCCTGCAGTATTCCACGGGTGTACTGGGCGGTGGCACTGTTCCCTGCTTTCTTCAGATACTTTTCACCATATACGAGGTCTCCCCTCTGAAGGGCCGCGGATGCGGCATTGAGATTGGCTGTCTCGTCATTGGGATAGAGCTTCACTGCGGTCTCGAATATGTCATTGTACTGATCGCTTCCGGGTTCATACTTTCTGGCAAGCGTGTAGAGCTCCTGCAGGGACAGTTTCTGGGGGCTGGTCCTGTAGACGGACGCTATCTCCTCTACCGACTGGAATTCCCTGATATCGTATTCTATCCTGTAATCAGAATGACGGAGGGAGGGATACACATTGTGAAGAAGCTCCTTGTACTGAGTGGGATATTTGCTCTTTATCCTGGCATCCTTCGCATCGGGATCAAGGCTGCCGTCGATTATCTCGAGAATACCGTCCTTGTTTGCGATATCCATACCTTCCACGGCCTTCCTCAGGCCGTCCCAGTCCTCCGCCTCGTAGGAAGTCTTGATGAACTTGTCATCGAAAGAGTAGAGCTTGCGGACATACTCCTTCAGCGAAGCGGTACGCTCCCTGGCCAGTTTCTCGTTATGGGCATAGGAGCCGTCAGGTGACGCAAACCCTTTGATTGAGATACCTGTCACTGTTATGTCCGGATCGTTGCGCACCGAGTCGATGGTTGCGCTTATCTTCGCAAGCTCGGATGCGTTGCCCCTGTAGGAAGGGTTGATCTCGGAGCGATTGACGACATAGTCTATATAGGCTGAGCCAGCAAGGGAGCGGGTCTTTCTGGCCTCAACTTCAGGCTGAACGAAAGCATATTCCGGCTTGAATACGGGGGCAACTGGAAGCGAGTACTGTCCAAGGCTGCTGGTCTGCTGGCCGAGGAGATTCTGGCAGCATCCGTATTCGCTTCTGCGAAGGACCAGCGAGGCTCCGTCCATCCAGCTCTCGTAGGGAACGGCATCATTGTAGTTCACGACCGATGGAGACTCGCTTGCCTTGTATACCTTCTCACCGCTGCCGGTAAGTCCGAGAGAATGATTGCGGTCATAGACTATGTAGCGACGACGTCCGTATACGCCGACAGTCGAGAGGCTCTTTGAATGCTGCCCGTCGGTAATGACCGGGGTAAGAAGGACGGCCCTGTTCGATGGAACGTCCAGGGATGAAAGGTCCAGGTTCATGCCCACAAGCATCTCCGATCCTGAACGCTTCATGTTGTAGGAGTCAACCTTTACGTCTGTGACGCTCTGGGCTGATGCGGCAATGCCAAGAACGATGGAAGCCGCCATACATATTATATAATAGGAAATCCTTCTCATGGCTCTAGAAAACATAAACGACGTTTACTGCGGCCTTGGTCGGGCCAATGTAATGCTTGTACTGGTCCTCCTGTGTCTTCTCCCCGCACTGTTCGCAGACATACTGGTCGTATCTCGTGTATACGTAGCCGGCGCCAAGTTCCAGCTCCAGGTTCCAGTGCTTTCCCAGGACAAAGGCGTATCCGTACGCGATACCGGCACCTGCGAACCATCCCTTGTAACGGAAGTCCTCGAGATTGTGAAGATCGACATCTATGGGAAGCTTTGCAGGGATCTTTATTCCGCCCATGTTGTACACTCCGCCGAGCAGATGAAGGCCCAGGAATCCTCCGGCAAAACGGTCGCAGAACCAGTAGCGGGCCTCGGGCTGCACCATGATATGCCTCCAGTGCTTTCCTTCCTTGATGTCCCAGCCGTTGAAGCTGCCCGACAGGTCAAATGTCCATTTTGGGGCAAGACCGAACTCCGCCCCGACAGCTACCGAAGCAGTAGCGTCATACAGAAGATTGGTCTTGAATGCAGCATTCTGTCCCCTCGCCCCTAGGCACAAGGCAAGGAGAAGTGCGCATAAAGCGAATCTTGATTTCATTGTATATTACTGATAATGTTCTGGTTAGGATTATAGTGTCAACTATCTGCCATCAGGCTGCATTCACCATGGTTATGAAGCCGCAACACCATAAATAGCTCTTCTTACAAATTTAGGGAAGCTGCAACGAAATCACAAATAAATCTGAAAACGATTCCTTGCGTAGCTCCCAAATGCCATTTTACCGGTTTTGGCATACCCGATTCCTAAAATCTGCCAATAATTTTGTACTTTTGCACGATTTGCAAAAAAACGGTACCTCCTTATGCAGATTTTCATACAACTCCTCACGCTTCTTGGAGCGGTAGCATTGTTCCTTTTCGGACTGTCCCTGCTCAGCGGAGGTCTTCAGAAAGTCGCCGGAGACGGCCTGAGGTCATTCCTGGCCTCAATGACGTCCAACCCTCTCAAACGAATCCTCACCGGACTCGGAGTAACTGCTGCGATACAGTCTTCCACGGCTACCACCATCATGGTCGTAAGCTTCGTCAACGCCGGACTGCTCACCCTTGCCCAGGCGATCGGAGTTATCATGGGAGCGAATATCGGAACCACGGTGACTTCGTGGATAATGGCCCTGTTCGGATTTTCATACGACATTTCCACGATATCCTTCCCCCTTATCGCACTGGGGTTCCTGCTCAGGCAGTACTCCTCCAATCAGAAGGTGAAGGACCTTGGAGAGATCATCATAGGATTCGCACTGTTCTTCGTGGGTTTTGCAAAGCTCAAGGCTACCGCCGGTGTGCTCCTTGACGGAATAGACCTCAGTGGATTGCAGAAGTGGACCCACCTTAGCGCAGGTCCCCTCAACGTATCGGTACTCCTGTTCCTTCTCATTGGAACGATAATGACAATCTGCTTCCAGTCATCCGCCGCCACGATGGCTATCATCATGCTCCTTATCACAACGGGAGTCATTCCTTTCGAACTTGCGGCTGCGATGATCCTCGGTGAGAACATAGGTACAACGATAGCGGCAAATGTCGCGGCATCCGTCGGAAACACCATGTCACGACGGGCGGCAATGGCCCATACGGTGTTCAACGTATTCGGAGTGGTCTGGGTGCTGATCATATTCAGGCCCTTCCTCCACCTCGTCGGAAAGCTTGTCTCCCTTTCAGGACTGCCGGACCCCAACTATGCGGACCTTACCGACACCGCCAACCAGGAGGCCATAAGCTCTTCGCTCCTGTATAGCGTCACAACGATGCATACGCTCTTCAACCTTGCGAACACCTGCATCCTTGTCTGGTTCATTCCACAGATAGAGAAGGTGGTTACCTGGATCATCCCTTCCAAGGATGGAGATGACGAGGCCTACAGGCTGCAGTACATCCAGGGCGGTCCCCTTGCGACCCCGGAGCTTTCACTTGACGAGGCGACCCAGGAGATCAGCCACTTCGCACAGATATGTCTGAAGGACTTCGGCTATGTGCGCAAGGCCATGATGGCCACAACGGAAGATGAGTTCACCCCCATGGGAGAGAAGCTTGAGAAGTACGAAGAGATTACAGACCGCATAGAGTTCGAGATCGCAACCTACCTTGGAGAGGTTTCAAAGGGAGAGATTTCCGAAAGGTCGGCCGTGAGAATCAAGAGCATGTACAAGATAATAGGTGAAATGGAATCCCTTGGTGACTCCTGCGAGGCCATTGGAAGGATGATGAAGAGGGCCTTCAACCATTCCACCAAATTCGATGAAGAAAAGAGAAAGAGGATGGGCAAGATGGCAGACCTCGTAGAGGAGGCGTTCAGCGCCATGATAAAGAACCTCCAGGCTCCATCCGGAACCCTTCACGACATCTCCAACGCAGAAAGCGCCGAATACAACATAAACGAGTGCAGGGACACCCTCAGGGAAGAGCACATCGTGAACATTGAGGAGAACCCCAAGTACAACTACCAGGACGGTGTATTCTACATGGACATCATCCAGGAGCTGGAGAAGATGGGCGACTTCATAATCAACATATCGCAGGCGGCCCAGGTAAAGGCATGAAAGGAAGGATAGTTGCTATTCTCGCCCTTGCAGGGGTGATATTTTCAGGATGCAAGACCGCAAAGAAGGCCGAGCTTCTGAAGGATGTACCCTTCCCCGAAGTGAAAATCCCCTCCCTGGTGACAGATCCCGAGGAAAGGGCTGTATGGATAGCGGAGAACATGTGGAACGGCCTTGTGGATACATCCCGCCACGGCTTTCTGTGCGATTCTTCCCATATAAGCGGGATAAAGAAGGAGGAAGTCGAGAGCAAAGTCGGCCTGTACACTTCCATCCTTGGAAGGATCCCTCTTGAAAAAGCGAGGGAGTGCACCGCAAGCCTATTTTCAAAAATAGAAGCCCTTGAGAAGAAGGACACTTCATCAAACGTGTTCGAGGGCATGACGGCCCTTCTTCAGAGCTACCTCTACGACCCCAACTCGCCCGTCAGGAACGAGGACATATGGGAACCCTACGTAAGTGCACTTTCAAAATCGCCGCTTGCAGGAAATATGGCCCTCGCATACGACTACGAGGCGAAAATGTGCTCTCTTAACAGGGTTGGAACACCTGCTGCGGACTTCTCTTTCAAGACCCTTGACGGAAGGACCGAGAGCCTGTACGGCATACCTTCGCCCATGACGCTTCTTTTCTTCAGCAATCCCGGCTGCGAGAACTGCAAACAGATAATAGACTATCTCTGCTCAAGCGAGAAGATAGAATCCGCAATATCGAAGGGCGAACTTTCAGTTGTTAACATCTACATAGACGAGAACGTGAAAGACTGGATGGATTATGCAGTAACGTATCCCGTCACATGGCATAACGGTTACGATTTCAAATACGCAATCCGTACGGACGTACTCTACAACGTCCGCGCAATACCGTCCCTTTACATTCTTGACAAGGACAAGAAAGTCATCTTCAAGGACGCCCCGCAGGAGACAGTATTTGCTTTTCTTGACGAAAGATTATAAATTTGAAGTTTGCGGGAACAAATGCCCGTAAAAGCTTCAATTATGAAAATCTCCAAAAGGCTGTGGGGCACATCCCCCGATGGTAAGAAGATCCTCAAGTACAGGATTACAAATGATAACGGCGCCTACGTCGAACTCGGCAGCGTGGGTGCGGCAATCGTCAAGATAGTCGTTCCCGACAAAGAGGGAAGGATGGGCGATGTCGTCCTCGGATACGACGATCCGCTTTCATATTTTGCAGACGGTCCCTGCGCAGGCAAATGTCCCGGCAGGTTTGCAAACCGTATCGCAAAGGGTGTCTTCAGCCTTGACGGAAAGAAGTACTCCCTCCCCATAAACAACGGTCCGAACCATCTCCACGGAGGTCCCGAAGGATTCCAGAACCAGGTATGGGAGAGCCGCATCGAGAATGACGGAGTAGAGTTCATGTACTTCTCAAAGGACGGAGAGCAGGGATATCCCGGCAACCTCAAGGCCGTAGCACGCTACGAATGGGGCAACGACAACGCCCTTAAGCTGACATTCTCGGCAGAGACCGACGCTCCAACCGTCATAAACCTTACCAACCACGCATACTTCAACCTAAACGGAAGGGCCTCCAGCGTCCTGCAGCACAGGCTCACCCTCAACGCATCAGAGTATCTTCCCACCGATTCCACCCTCATTCCCGAAGGCGGAAGCGAGAGCGTAGTGGGAACCCCCATGGACTTCACTGTCGAGAAGAGGCTTGGAAGGGACCTTAAGAAGGACTTCCCCGCCCTCAACTACGGAAAGGGATACGACAACTGCTATGTAATTGACGGATACCAGAGCGGACAGCTCCAGAAGGCGGCCGAACTCTACTCCCCCGCAAACGGAAGGGTTCTTGAAGTGTTCACGACCCAGCCTGGTGTGCAGGTATATACCGGCAACTGGCTCGAAGGATGTCCCAAGGGAAAGAACGGTTCCACATACCATGACTACTACGGAGTGGCAATCGAGTGCCAGCACTTCCCCGACTCCCCCAACAAGGCCGACTTCCCCTCGACGGTTCTTCGCCCCGGAGAGACTTTCCATGAGGCGATAGTGTTTGGATTCTCAGTGAGATGAAGCAATACCTAGACCTCCTTGAGAGGATAATGACGGAGGGTGTGGTGAAAAAGGACCGCACCGGGGTCGGCACCAAGAGCGTGTTCGGCCACCAGATGCGTTTCAACCTGGAGGAAGGCTTCCCCCTTCTGACGACAAAGAAGGTGCACCTGAAGTCAATAATATACGAGCTGCTATGGTTCATTAGCGGCGATACGAACATAAAGTACCTCAAGGACCACAACGTGACGATATGGGACGAGTGGGCCGACGAGAACGGAGACCTGGGTCCCGTGTACGGACACCAGTGGAGAAGCTGGCCCAATCCGGACGGAGGGTCAATCGACCAGCTTTCCCAGGTAATTGACACGATAAGGAGGAACCCCGACTCGCGAAGGATGCTGGTTACTGCATGGAACCCTTCCGAGGTCGACAGGATGGCCCTTCCTCCGTGCCACTGCCTTTTCCAGTTCTACGTAGCGGAAGGAAAGCTTTCATGCCAGCTCTACCAGAGAAGCGCGGATACGTTCCTTGGCGTACCTTTCAACATAGCATCATACGCTCTCCTTACGATGATGATAGCGCAGACCTGCGGCCTGCAGCCCGGAGAATTCATCCATACGACAGGAGACACCCACATATACCTCAACCACTTCGACCAGGTAAGGGAGCAGCTTGGCCGCACTCCGCGCCCCCTTCCAAAGATGGTCCTCAACCCTGACGTCAAGAGCATTTTCGACTTCACCTACGAGGACTTCACCCTTGAAGGATACGACCCGTACCCAGCGATAAAGGCTCCGGTTGCGGTATAGCCATTGAACAAAAGCACAGGAAAGATGGAGAAAAGCCTCATAGTAGCAGTAGCTGACAACTGGGCCATTGGAAAGGACAATGACCTTCTGTGGCATATCTCGGAGGACCTCAAGTACTTCAAGAGGCAGACCCTGGGATGTCCCGTCATAATGGGATTCATGACTTACATGTCAATAGGAAGGCCGCTGCCAAAGAGAAAGAACATCGTAATCTCCCTCTTCCCCTGGCCAGACGCCCCCGAAGGGGTGTGCGTCGTAGGCTCTCTGGAAGAAGCCTACAAGGAGGCTGAAAAGGAGGATGCCCCTAGGTGCTTTGTAATGGGTGGCGGATACACCTACGCAGAAGCACTCCCCCATTGCGACACCCTCTACATAACCCATGTCCATGCAACAGTGGAGGATGCCGACGTATTCTTCCCCGAAATAGACCCCAAGGTCTGGAAGGTTGAAAGCAAGAGCCAGACCCATACCGATCCCGAGACGGGATTGACATACGAATTTACCGTATACAGAAAAGCTTAGCATATGCAAGGACCTTCCCCCCACTCCTGGTCCTTAAAAAACGAACTTGATGACTCGCGAACGAGAAAGTTTTGGCGGCAGGTTTGCCGCCATAGCCACCCTTGCCGGCAGTGCAATAGGGCTTGGCAACATATGGAGATTCCCCTACATGGTGGGGGAATATGGTGGGGCTGCATTCGTGCTCATATACATTCTGGCCTCAGTATTCCTGTCACTCCCCATTTTCATAGCAGAATCCGTAATAGGACGAAGGGCAAGGGCCAACTGCCTTGGCGCCATGAACACGCTTGCACCCGGAAGCTGGTGGAAGGTGCTTGGGTACATGTCCATAGCCACACCAATGATAATCGTGTCCTATTACAGCGTGGTTGGAGGATGGTCGCTGGGATACCTTTTCAAGGCCTGCTCCCTTTCGTTTCTCACAACTCCCACCGACCAGGTCAGCGGCATGTTCGCTTCTTTCATATCCGCACCCATAGCGCCGGCGCTTTTCCATACCATATTCATAGGCATTACGGCGATAATTGTCGCCGGAGGAGTGAAAAAGGGCATCGAGATATTCTCAAAGGTCTCGATCCCGATACTTTTCATCCTCATAATACTCATAATGGTGTACTCGCTCACTCTTCCGGGATCGGAAAAGGGTGTGGAGTATCTCCTGAAGCCCGACTTTTCAAAGATTACGGCAAAGACATGCACCTACGCCCTGGGACAGAGCTTCTATTCCCTGTCCCTTGGAATGGGCATAATAATCACCTACTCATCCTTCATCAGCAAAAAGGAGAATCTCATGGTATCCTCCGCCGGTACGGCTGCGGCCGACCTGGCATTTGCCGTCCTGGCCGGATTTGCAATCATGCCTGCGGTATTCGCTGGCGGGATAGAGCCGTCGTCTGGACCAGGCCTTCTCTTTGAGTCCGTCCCGTTCATATTCTCAAAGATGGGCGCTTCGGCTCCGGTTCTCAGTACGGTGGCAGCCATTCTGTTCTTCTTTGCCGTTTTCATTGCCGCACTCACATCATCCGTGTCCCTGATGGAAGTAGGAGTGGCATACCTGGAGGAGGAGAAGGGAATGAAAAAGAGGAACGCCTGCATCACGGTGTTTCTGTTTACTTGGATTCTTGGAATCGCCTGCGCACTTTCCTTCGGGCCCCTGTCAGGCGTGCACATCTTCTCAAAAGGGATATTCGACTTCCTTGACGCCTTCTCTTCCAACGTGCTCCTTACAATAGGAGGGTTCCTCGGAGTGGTATTCGTTGGATGGAAGATGAAAAAGGATGACGTCTATGACGAATTCACGGCAGCAGGCCGCCAGAGAGGAAACGTCAGGTGCTTTCCTCTGATATACTTTCTGATAAGGTACATCGCTCCTATTGCAGTAGGAATCATATTCCTGTCCAACTTCATAATGTAGGTAAGATGGAAAAGAACAGTAAAAGGGAGAATTTCGGAAGCAGGTTCGTTGTCATAATGGCCATGGCGGGAAGCGCCATCGGCCTTGGCAACATATGGAGGTTCCCGTACATAGCTGGAGAAGGCGGAGGAGCTGCGTTCATAATCGTGTACATCATCTCATGCATCTTCCTTTCAATGCCGATCATGATGTCCGAAATGATAATAGGACGTCGCACCCAGAGCAACACTTTCGGTGCGATTAAAACACTCGCACCAGGCGGGAAATGGAGGTGGATGGGACTTATAACTGTCATATCACCGCTTATAATCCTGTCCTATTATAGCGTTGTCGGAGGATGGAGCATCGAGTACCTTGCAAAGAGCATAAGTCTCGACTTCATAGGTGTGGACGAAAGGGCTGCCTCCCAGGAGTTTTCGGACTTCATATCATCCGTGTGGGGCCCTCTGGCGTGCCATACGCTGTTCATGGCTTCATGTGCGATAGTGGTTCTTGCCGGAGTGCAGAAGGGAATCGGGCTGTTTTCAAAGATCACGATGCCCATACTTTTTGTCCTGATAATTCTGATAATGATCTTCTCGCTTTCGCTCCCGGGGGCAGGCGAAGGAGTGAAATACCTGGTGAAGCCGGATTTCTCGAAACTCACCTTCAAGTCCGTAGCATCGGCAATGGGACAGAGCTTCTTTTCCCTGTCTCTCGGAGTGGGGACCATGCTCACCTACGCTTCATATATAAAGAAGGATGAGAACCTGCTCAACGACGGACTTTGTTCGGCGGGGTTCGATTTCCTGTTCGCCATGCTGGCCGGATTCGCAATCATGCCGGCGGTTTTCGCAGCAGGCATAGCACCAGGTGCCGGACCCGGACTCGTGTTCGAGACCCTTCCATACATATTCTCGAAGATGAGCGTCTCGATGCCCTTTGTAAGCGTTGCTGCAAGCATTCTCTTCTTTGTTGCCATCCTAGTCGCAGCAATAACCTCAGCCATATCGATGCTTGAAGTTGGAGTCGCCTACCTTGTGGATGAGAAGAACTTCTCAAGAAAAAAGGCGGTGCTGCTGCTCAGCTTCTGCTGCTGGGCCCTTGGATGCCTCTGCTCCCTGTCATTCGGCCCCATGAAGGGGTTCAAGATAATGGGCAGTCCCCTTTTCGACTTCTGCGACGAGCTGACTTCCGACTACCTGATGAGTTTCGGAGGCCTGCTATTCTCGATATTCGTCGGATGGAAGATGAAAAAGGATGATGTCTACGACGAGTTCACCTCCTCTGGCAGGTATTCCTTCAACGCCAGGTGCTTCCCATTTGTCTACTTCCTTATAAAGTACGTCGCACCTATTGTTGTGGGGGTAATCTTTGTTACGAACCTGATATTCTGAGAATCAGTTCCATTCATACATAGGCATCCGCCGGAAACAGATCCGCACGGGCTAGCGTACGCCTGAAGGAAATTTCAGGAAAGAAGCCATTTGTAAAGAGGCACTATCTCTATCTTCAGGCCGTCCTTTTCTACTGTGCCCGTCTGGTCCATGGTCACAATGACCGCCCTCTCCAGAGGAAATGCCTTGTCAAGAGACACAAGAGCCCTTACTTCCCTCTCCCTGTCTTCATCATTGAGGGAGTAGCAGGCCTGTACTGCCATTTTGCTATCTGGAATGTAGAAATCCACCTCAACATTCCTCCTATAGAAAAAGAGATGCTGCTCCTCGTCATTTCCCTGGAATCTTCTGTGAAGGTCTATGGCAAGCATGTTTTCAAAAAGGAGCGTTTCTCCATCGAGAAGAAACAGTCCCAGTATCCCGTTGTCTTCAAAATAATACTTCCTGAAGGTTTCCTTCTCAGAAGCCCCTGAGGCATAGTTCGGAAGCGAAAATATGAGATAGGCCTCCTCCATGTAATGAAGGTATTCCTTTACCGTGGGGACACTGATCTGCTCTCCGGCAGACCTCAGGATATGCTGAAGCCGCGTAATTGATGAAGGCTGCATGACACTGTGAGCGAGCTTCTTTGCAAGCATCCTTATAGCCTGCGGCGAACGTATGGAGTTATGCGCAATTATGTCGCCCATTATTATCTTACGATAAAGGCTGTTCAGATATTCTCTTTTTCCCTTTATGCCGAATGCCTCGGCAAATCCTCCATTATGGAAATAGGAATTGAAATTGCGGATGACAGAAGCCTTCTCCAACGGATCGAACATATAGTTCCCCGAAGGCTTTGCACCTATGAAGGACAGGTACTCAGGGAAGCTGAACGTATATATCCTCCTTTCCAGATATCTGCCGCCAAGGGTTGTCGCTATCTCTTTGCTGAGCATCCTGGCATTGCTTCCGGTGAGCATGACACGGTACTTTGAGTCGGCAATCCTGCGGACAAACTTCTCCCATCCGGCAATATTCTGTATTTCATCGAGATATACAAGAGGCTTCTCCTCTCCGAAAAGTTCAAGGTAGGAATCAAGAATAATGGACAGTTCAGATGACCTCATATCGGAAATCCTTTCATCCTCAAAGTTCACATACAGGAATCTCTCGATGGGCAGGTCCTCTTCCATCATCCTTTTCCTTATGTCTGCATAAAGAAGGTATGATTTCCCTGCACGCCGTATTCCCGTAAGGGCATAGCACAACCCTTTCTCAAAAAAGACGTCCCTTGAAGATATTTCTGCAGAGGAAACAATCTTCTGATTTTCAATTATGATTCGTTTGACAATATCCTTTTCCATGTCTCTCACATATGACGCAAAGATAACAAATTCTAAAGTATACTTTAAGAAAATTCTTAAAAATCTCTAAGTATACTTTAAGATTTTCAGGATTGTCAAATAAAAATCCCTGACAGTAAAGTACCATCAGGGATATTCATCATAAAGTCTAAGATCCTATTTTCCAATGCCTTTCACAATCCTGGCTACCCAGCCTCCACCTGGAGCCATATGGATTGTGACCTTCCCGTCGGAAGGAACATCGGCCGTTCCCTTGCGATAGTCCCTTGCTATCCTGCCGGCATTTACTCCGTCACAGAATATCTCCATCTTCGCACCGCTTACGCCTAGGGCCTTCAGATCAAGGGTCAGATCCCTTTCATCCCAGTTTGTAAGGGCGCCGATATACCATGTACGCCCCTTTCTTCTCGCCGTAGCGACATACTGCCCTACACTTCCGGTTATGGGTACTGTCTCATCCCACACGGTAGGGATCTCTGCGATGAACTTCGTGCATTCCATCTCACGCATGTACTGTGAAGGAGAATCGCACATCATGTTGAGGGGTGACTCGAATACCACATACTCGGCCAGCTGGCGGCAGCGCGTACCCTGGCTCATGGGCTCGTTGTTCACAGGACGATAGTTGCTCCTGGTAGCGTTTCTCATGGCTCCCTGGGTGTAGTCCATGGGACCGGCTACCTGGCGAATGAACGGAATGGTGACATCGTAGGTTACCTGGTCGACCGAAGTCTCGCTCCATTTCATCTGCTCAAGACCGTGGACGCCCTCGAAGTTCACCACGTTGGGGTATGTACGGTGTATTCCCGCAGGCTTGAAGGCTCCATGGAAGTCTACCATAAGGTGATACTTGGCCCCTATCGAAGCGCACCTTGTGTAGAATCCCAGCATCTGCTGGTCGTCCCTGTCCATGAAATCGATCTTGAATCCCTTTATGCCCATCTTCGAATAGTGAGCGAAGATTCCTTCAATATCCTTGTTGAGTGCATAATAGCCAGCCCATAGGATAAGGCCTACACCCTTCTCCTTTGCATATGAGCAGAGCTCCTCGAGATTAATTTCGGGAACCACCTTCATAAGGTCGGCCTCTCCGTTTACGGACCAGCCCTCGTCAAGGATCACATACTCTATGTCGTTATCTGAAGCGAAATCGATGTAATACTTGTAGGTGTCGTTGTTTATTCCAGATACGAAGGGAACCCCTTCGATGTTCCAGTCGTTCCACCAGTCCCAGGCAACCTTACCGGGCTTCACCCAGGAAAAGTCTCCCTTTGAAGGGCTTCCGAGCCTCCATACCATATCAGAGGAAAGAAGGTCTGAATCCTTGCGGGACACTATTATGCACCTCCAGGGGAAAGCCTCTGGCTCAGAGTATTTTGCGATATAGTTCTCCCTTGTCTTCACCTCGCCCTGAAGACGGTTGTGACCACCCTGCTCCACATCCTTTGGATACGGGGCGAACCTCGAAGTGAGCCTTCCGCTTCCACCCTTGTAGAGGAACATCCCCGGATAGTTCAGAAGGTCGGATTCGGTTATGCAGACCTTGATGCCGTCATCGGCGTCCACAAGGACCGGAAGGAAGGCCAGGCGGTCATCCCTGAACTGGGATATGGGATGGTATGCGTAGGTGTTTTCAAAAGAGTTGTAGTACTGGCTTTCAAGGGATTCGGTATGCTGGACAACGTATGGTACCCATATGTTCCAGTCCTTTGCGAACGTCCAGTCTGCCTGCTCGCTTTTTACGAAAGTGTCACCCTTTACCTTGGAAACGAACCTGTAGGCGACTCCGTCGTTGTAGGCCCTGAATACAAGGTCGAATTTCTTAAAGTGCATGGTAAGTTCGTTGCACTCGTCCTTCACTTCACTCTTGCGATAGACGTAGGGCTTGTAGGTCGTGGAGATTTTCCTGGTGTTGGAGCGGATTTCCCTGGCGTCACCTCCGAAGACTGTCCCATCCGTCAGCGTCATGGATATGGGTGTATCTTTTATAAGGTCCTTCTCGTCACAGCTGACACTGTAGCGTATTCCGCTGTTCAGGTCGATGGTCGCAACTATCCTCCCATCAGGCGAAGGAAGTGTGTGGATGTTGTCCGTTGAGAAAAGGGGCACTGTGGCGAGCGAAGCCACAATGGCGCAAAGCATTAGTCTGGGTGTCATATTGTTATGCGATTATATACCTAATTCCTTCTTCATATCCCTCAGAAGGTCGAAAGCCTGCAGGGGCGTCATGTTGTTTAGGTCCGCGGCCTTTAGGGTCTCCCTCAAGGATGACAGGGTAGGGTCGTCAAGCTGGAAGAGAGACAGCTGGATGGTGCCGTCGCTAGCAACCGTACCTTCCTTTATATTATAGGGCTTGGATATCTTGCCTGACTTCTTTGCTGCATTGTCTCCCTTTTCAAGGGCTGCAAGCGTCTTTTCCGCAGACTTCAGGACTTCCTTCGGCATTCCGGCGAGACGGGCGACATGGATTCCGAAGCTGTGTGCGACTCCGCCCGGGGCAAGCTTGCGCAGGAACACGACGTTCTTTCCGCTTTCCTTTACCTCTATATGGAAGTTCTTGACCTTGGGGTATATCTCCTCGAGGTCGTTAAGCTCATGATAGTGTGTGGCGAAAAGTGTCTTGGCACCGGCCCCGTATTCATGGATGTATTCTACAATCGCCCTTGCTATGGACATTCCGTCATAGGTGGAAGTACCCCTTCCGATTTCATCGAGAAGAACCAGGGACCTTTGCGAAAGGTTGTGCAGAATCATCGAAGTCTCAAGCATTTCCACCATGAAGGTAGACTCTCCCCGGGATATGTTGTCAGAGGCTCCGACCCTTGTGAAAATCTTGTCGAACCAGCCCATCCTCAGACTCTTGGCGGGAACGAAGGATCCTATCTGCGCTAGCAGCACGATAAGGGCCGTCTGGCGCAGAAGGGCGGATTTTCCTGCCATGTTGGGACCAGTCAGAATTATTATCTGCTGCCTTATGTTGTCAAGGTACACGTCATTCGGAACGTACTCCTCCCCCGGTTTCATGAGGGTCTCGATGACAGGGTGGCGTCCACCCTTTATGTCAAGTATCGTGGATTCGTCAACTGTTGGCCTGCAGTAGTTTCTCTCAAGAGCTATGAGCGCGAAAGATGAAAGGACGTCAAGCCTTGCTATTATGGAGGCGTTCCTCTGTATGGACGCTATCTTCTGCTGGATTCTTCCGACCAGCTCCCCGTAGAGCCTGGTCTCAATGGCATATATCTTCTCTTCCGCTCCCAGGATCTTCTCCTCGTAGTCCTTAAGCTCCTGGGTTATGTATCTTTCAGCACCCACGAGCGTCTGCTTTCTTATCCACTCGGGCGGGACCTTGTCCTTGTATGTGTTCCTTACCTCGAGGAAGTATCCGAAGACGTTGTTGTAGCCAACTTTCAGAGATGGTATGCCGGTGAGTTCGCTCTCTCGCACCTGCAGCTTGTTAAGGTAGTCCTTGCCTCCGGATGAAATCTCTCTCAGGGAATCAAGTTCCTCGTCCACGCCTTCGGCGATGACGGGGCCTTTTCCTATCGACTGTGCCGCAGAGGGGGAAATCACCCTCTGTATATCGGAAAGAAGGGATGAGCAATCGGAGAGGGAGTCCACAAGCTTCTGAAGTGGCTCGACGCCCCTGCCGGAACACAGCTTTGTAATGGGCTCCATCTGGGACAGGCCCCTTCCAAGCTGGAGGATTTCACGGGGAAGAATCTTTCCCGTAGCTGCCCTGGATATTATCCTTTCCAGATCACCCACATCTCCGATATAGTCCCTAATGGTATTCATATCTTCTTGATTCTCATAGAAGAAAGACACCGTATCGTAACGTGCGTTAATTTCACCTCTGTCAACTACTGGGAGTGCAAGCCAGTTTCTGAGCATCCTGGCGCCCATCGGGCAGGCACATCTGTCAAGGACATCGACAAGGGCTACACCATCAGGAGCGGCCGAAGAGAATATCTCAAGATTTCGAAGGGTGAAGCGGTCCATCCACACGAACTTTCCCTCGTCAATCCTAGAAATCGAGCAAATGTTCTTCAGTCCGGGATGCCTGGTCTGCTCCAGATATACTAGAAGAGCTCCTGCCGAGCAGATTCCAAGCGGGCAGGATTCAATCGCATAGCCTTTAAGCGAACTTACCCCAAGCTGCTTGAGGAGCCTGTCGGCGGCAGAGTCATAGACGAAGGCCCACTCGTCGACAGTGGATATGTAGTAGGAGTCTCCGAAAACTTCGCTTGCAAGTCTCCGGTCCTGGTGTGATACGACCATTTCCTTGGGAGAGAGGGAGGATAGAAGTGTGGCTACATACTCCCTGGAGCCCTGGGCCACCAGGAATGTTCCCGTGGAAGCGTCCAGGAAAGCGGCTCCGCACCTGTCCTTTTCGAAGGTGATGCCCGCAAGGTAGTTGTTCTCCTTTTGGGAAAGCATACCCTCATGGAAGGCGACACCCGGTGTAACAAGCTCGGTCACACCCCTTTTGACGAGTTTCTTGCCTGATACCAGCTTCGGATCCTCAAGCTGGTCGCAGACTGCGACCTTGTATCCGGAGCGAACAAGCTTCGGAAGATAGGTGTCTATTGCGTGGTATGGAAATCCGGCCATGGGAACCGGTCCCTTGTCTCCGTTTGTCTTCTTCGTCAGGACAATCCCGAGAATCTTACTTACGAGCAGGGCGTCATCCGAATATGTCTCGTAGAAGTCCCCCACCCTGTAAAGCAGAACGGCCTCCGGGTATTGCGCCTTTACCGAAAAGAACTGTTTGATTAGCGGGGTATCTTCGATAACTTTCTCCTTCATAGAATATATAGGGCCACAAAGCCCATAGAATGCAAATTTATCATTTTTTGCGCTCCTTTGCGAGCCCCTTGGCGGAATTTGTCGTATTTTTGTGAATTGCAATGAAAAGAGTCCTTGTCATAACATATTACTGGCCACCTTCAGGTGGTTCGGGAGTCCAGAGGTGGGTGAAATTCTCGAAATACCTGCCCGCCCTTGGATGGCAGCCCGTAATCTACACTCCAGAAAATCCCGAGTACAATTCCCTGGACAGGTCCCTGGAGGCAGACGTACCAAAGGAGGCGGAGGTGATAAGGCGGCATATAACAGAGGTTTACGGAATATACCGCTCCCTGACCGGAACAAAGAAGGGCGGCGGAGAGGTGAACCCCATCAATAGTCAGAAGAAGACCTTCAAGCAAAAGCTGATGCTTTCCATCCGCGGCAACTTCTTCATTCCGGATCCGAGGGTGACATGGGTAAGGCCTTCGGTGAAGTTCCTTGAAGGATACATCAAGGAGCATCCGGTGGATATGATAGTAAGCACGGGACCCCCGCACTCGATGCACCTTATAGCAAGAAAGCTATCCATCAAGACTGGGATACCCTGGGTGGCCGACTTCAGGGACCCGTGGACAAAGATGTTCTATTTCAAGCATCTCAATCTTGGAAAAGCGGCTGTAAGAAAGCACGAAAAGCTTGAAAAACAGGTTCTTGACGATGCTACTGCCGTTGTAGCGGTTTCGCCCCTCGTCCAGGATGATTTCAAAGAAATGACAGCCACACCCGTGGAACTCATCACCAACGGGTTCGACCCTGACGACTTCGACCAGGTGGTCGAGCAGGACGGTTTCTTCAACATAACCCACACCGGCCTTTTCGCAAATGACGGAGACCCTACGGTCCTATGGAAAGTCCTCTCTGACAAGTGTAAAAGCGATAGCGAGTTCGCAAAGATGATGCGGCTCCGCCTTGCCGGAAAGAACGATGTGCAGATAATCCAGTCGATAGAGGATGCGGGGCTCAAGGACAACCTCGTAGACCTTGGATACCTCCCCCACCAGACCGTGGTAAGGGAGCAGAAGAACGCCTGCATTCTGCTTCTTCCCCTTAGAAAGGAGCCGGAGTACAAGGCTACGCTCCCGGGCAAGCTGTTCGAATACCTGGCTGCGTCCCATCCGGTTCTGGGAATCGGTCAGAGTGACGGTGCCATGGCAAGGATCCTGTCCGACTCGAAGGCAGGACAGACCTTCGAATGGGAGGACGAAAAGGGCATGTCTGATTTCATAGACAAGGCATGGAAGGCGTTCCGCTCAGGGGAAGACCTCCTCTGCAACGGAGACATAGACAGATACTCAAGACGCTCGACGGCAAGGCAGATGGCCTCGCTATTCGAGCGAATCCTATCGGAGAAAAATAAGTAAAGACATGAATATCAAAAAGATTTGGGGTTACGTAGCGGCAGTGGTCTTTCTACTGGTGCTCGCATACGCCTACACTCCGCAGGTCCTTCAGGGAAAGATAGTAGACCAGAGCGACATTTCCGGATACATCGGAATGTCCCACGAAGCCACATCCTGGGATGCGGCACACCCTGACGACAAGACAGCATGGACAAACTCCATGTTCGGCGGAATGCCCACCACTATGCTCACCGGAAACGATACGGGAGACTGGACAAAGCCCATCTACAAGCTGTTCCTGCTAGGGAAAAGGCCTGCCAGCTACCTTTTCATCTCACTTCTGGGCGCATTCCTTCTCATGCTGGCCTTCGGAATACACCCGATACTGGCTGTTGGAGGAGCGATCGCCGTGACATTCTGCTCATACAACATGCAGATAATCCAGGTGGGGCACAACACCAAGATGCAGGCTATCGCCTTCGCCCCGTGGGTGCTAGCGGCCACGGTATTCACCTACCGGAGCGCCATGGGCACATACAGGAACATGAAAAGAAGGCTTCCCTGGACGATTTTCGGGGCGGCAGCCTTTGCACTGGCCCTTTCAATGCAGATAAAGGCCAACCACGTGCAGATATCCTACTATCTCGCGATAATCATATTCTCCTATGCGCTTGTCCTTCTCATATGGGCGATAATGCGACACAAGGAGCTCATAGGCAAATTCTTCATTGCAAGCGGACTTCTGCTGGTTCTTGGATGCATCGGTATCGCCACCAACGCAAACCGGCTCATCCCCACATATGAATACACCCAGCATACGATGAGGGGCGGAAGCGAACTCTCCGCCGGAAACGAAGGAAGGGCCAAGGGTCTTGACCTGGACTATGCCACAAGCTGGTCCTACGGATGGGAGGAGCTTCCCAACATGATGATTCCCAACTTCAACGGAGGATCATCCTCGGGAGAGCTTCCGATGGACTCCGAGACCATGACCCTTCTGCGTAAATCCGGTCAGCAGAACCTCCGCCAGATAGCAAAGCACCTTCCCCTTTACTGGGGCCCCCAGCCATTTACCGCAGGCCCCATGTACATGGGTGCAATCACGATATTCCTGTTCGTTCTGGGTCTTCTCCTGTACAAGGGAAAGGAGAAATGGTGGCTTCTCATCCCCACTGTAATAGCAATTCTTCTAGCCCTTGGAAACCATTTCATGGGATTCACGAAGTTCTGGTACTACCATGTCCCCTTCTACAACAAGTTCAGGACGGTTTCAATGGCCCTTGTGGTCCTACAGATAACGCTTCCGGTGCTGGGATTCCTTACTCTTGACAGGATCGTGAAGGGCGAATACGACAGGAAGGAGTTCACCAAAAAGGGCCTCATAGCCCTTGCGATAACAGGAGGATTCTGCCTTCTGTGCTTCCTTTTCCCCTCCATCGCAGGAACATTCACAAGCAATGTGGACGCAGGGCAGCAGAAGGTTCTAGTGGACGCCTTGATAGAGGACAGGATGAAGCTCCTTAGGAGCGACGCCCTGACTTCATGCCTTCTCATCGCAGCGACATTCGCCCTCCTATGGTGGTCCTACATAGCAAAAGATGACAGCAGAAGAAGGATGATAGCGGGTATCGCCGTATGCTGCCTTGTCCTTATAAACATGTTCGCAGTAGGAAAGAGATACCTTAACGCAGACTCTTTCACAACTCCCAAGGACTTCAACAGCGCATTCAACAAGAGGCCCGTTGATGAGATGATCCTGAAAGATACGGATCCAGACTACAGGGTGGTCGACCTTACCGTGAACGTCTTCAACGGCTCACTTCCAAGCTACTACCACAAGAACATCGGAGGATACAGCCCCGTAAAGCTCCAGAGGTACCAGGACCTTATAGACAACTACCTTTCAAAAGAGCTTAGCGCAATATACGGTGCATTCCAGGACGGCATAGCAACAATAGAGGAGGCAGAGGAGAAGCTTCCCTATCTGCCGGTTCTCTCAATGCTGAACGACAAATACATAATCCTGGGCCAGAGCAATCCTCCCGTAAGGAATAGGTATGCATTCGGTCCTCTGTGGGTTGTCGACTCTCTCTACAGGACTTCGACTCCTGACGAAGAGATTGCAGCTCTGTCCAAAGTGGACCTAAGGACAACTGCCGTGCTCGGCCCCGACTTTTCCACTGTCGAAATCCCCTCATCCAAGGATACGGCAACAGTGTCCATGGTATCCTATGCTCCGAACGAGGTAAGGTACCATTTCACATCTTCATCTCCCAAGGCAGTGGTATTCAGTGAAATCTACTATCCTGAAGGCTGGCACGCATGGATTGAGGACAGAGTGAAGACAACACCAGCTGACAGAAAGGGTGGCATAGTTCCCGAAGGGTGCAAGGAAATCGATCTGTTCAGGGCCGACTGGACCCTTCGTGGAGCAGTCCTCCCCCAGGGCGACTACGATGTCGTGATGAGGTTCGAACCCGCCTCCTACAAGAAAGGCACTGGAATATCAAAGGCCAGCTCGGCGGCAATACTCCTAATCATGCTGCTCGCCCTTGGCGGACTGTTCATTCCCTCGAAGAAGGAAGATATCTAGGCCCTAACTCCCGCTAATTGCACGTAATTTACAGCGCATCCCCACCAGATGCGCATAAAATTTGGTTTTTATATATTACGTGGCACGTATTTTGCAGTAGAAAGGGCCATTGTAGGACATAAGAACACGACATGCTATGGCAAGGAAAGCAACGGCGCAGCAC
>Ga0181612_162476_pt1 | contig 31335 bp, 16 predicted proteins | sample HoacroProtozoa21_FD_119630 | JGI IMG/M metagenome (GOLD analysis project Ga0181612, IMG submission 119630) | Hoatzin crop microbial communities from Cojedes, Venezuel. Combined Assembly of Gp0051906, Gp0051904, Gp0051908 | reverse complement strand
TTTAATTTTAAAAAGGTTAAGTAACCATGTACAATTCACAGATCAGCAAACACTGGCTGTAGCCATCTCATAAATATTAGAGAATGTGATATGGTTCCATGAAAGCCAGTACAGATTCAGGAAAGATTATGAGATTGGACAGGAAAAGACAGTGTGTAGGATCTGCTGTGTATTTGCAGAGATTGTCCAGAAGTCCCTTGGAATATCCCAAAGGAACTGTATGCCTCAGGTGAAACTGAGGAAGGAACAAATAAATTTTGTAACTTCTGATAAGGTTTAGACACAGATTTGATTCTTTGAAAATATGTAGTGAGGAAGGTGCTTATAAGAGACTTTAGGCAACTTGGACGTGCTAATACTGAAAACTGAGCTTGAACTTTTTCAAGATAAGGTAGTAAAGGAAGGAAAGAGGTGAGCAAGGGACCTAAGTAACTGAATTTACTTGCAACTTCCATCCCAAGTGATGGCCTGGGGTCTCAGGGAAGAGGGCAGATTTTAATGTTAAGCTGGGTCCATACTTTCCCTTACAGGGGGAGATGGAGTGGGAGAACAGGCATAAGCGTAAGTATTGCAGGTAAAAATTAAGCATTAGAAGTCTGGTAATCAGAAAGACAATGTAACTGTTCTACAAGTGGAGCAGCTGTCTGAAATATTGATGCTAATCAGAGGGGATAAATAATTAGAAGGGAAGCAAGGATAACAAACCAGTTCAATACACTTGGCTCTAGGTCAGATGGTGGTGTTGGAAAGTACCACCTCTCAAACGAAAGCAGCATTCTGAAGATGTCATTAAGGAATAAAAGAACTAATGCAGGGGTGAAATCAACTCAGGTCAGTATGCAAGGAGCTCTCAGAAAGCGGCTTTCTTAGACCATCAGGACTTTACCTGAACACTGAACTCTTTCTGCTACAACCAGTAGCCGAGTTGGGACTTGAATAAATGCTATCTTGCACTGCAACTATTGAGCAAAGTTCTCCAAGAATGTCCTAGTCCAGATGGATCAGATTTGCTGTGAGATACAAAACTATTGGGAAGCAAAGACAGAGAAAGAGAGAGAGAGGAAAGATCTATGACCTTTTCCCTGTTCCCTCACCTGGAAACTGCGTCAGTACTGCTTCAAAATTCTTCACAAAGTTACTTGGTCTCATGTATTTGCATTAACAAAATTCAAGGCTTCTTTCGGTACTTAGAAACCTTAAGTAAATCTGAGGCTACTGAAAAGGGGATAGGACACTTTTGAAAGTGATTTTAAATTTATTTTCTCAAAACTGTGTGTTGGTATAAAAATGTTGCTGTGTTAACTCTGACCATATTTGTACAAAATTGAAAGGTTTCCTGTTGAACTGAGATATGTTCTTCTTGTTTTATTTTTACTGAGCTTCCTTTATTGGCAATAGAGTTAAATATAAAGTGGTTGCTTGTTACATCAAAGTAATTCAGATGAGTCATCATTCTGGAGAGCTTGCTAAGGCTGGGTGAAAAAAAGAGTACCACAAACCCAATACTCATTGATTTTTACATTGTAAATACTGCTATAAACCTTAAATGTATCATTGTTTAACTTTTGGCAGACAATTTGTTAACTAGTCTTAGATTCAAAATTAATAGTTTTCTTCGTGGTCCTATTTAACTAGCATCTAAATCATGCAAGAGGATATGTATTGTAGTCTTTGGAGAAATTCAGGACAAGCAGGAAAGGGAAGTTAATGATACGCTGTAATATCTATTCTACTCTGCAACAGTTCTGAAGTATCTGCCTATAATAATATCCTTAGTATCATTTCAGATCAAAGTTCAGGGTGCTTTTACTGCTGTTTCCATGTTTGTTCTGTGCGTGTGTAGAGAGCTGAAGTCTGCTAGGGAAGCGAGAGGGTGGTGACACAAAAAGCTGTCACAAGGCAGACTGAGTTACAGATTTACATTGTTGACATTACTGAAGTGTATGTGCTCACCTCATCTTAGATATGAGATAGTATGAAGCTATATATTCCTCCGTGAAAGCTGTGTATGCTTCCTTCTTTGCACTTATTACAGCGCAACAACATACATGTTAGTAGGTGGAATAGCTGTTGTGTATAACTAATAGCTGATGTATTTGTACCTGTATCTGTAAATGTGCTCTGAAAGAATCCTTCACATGAGGAATCTACTTCAAAGACCTTCTAACTTTAGCAGGGTTGGGAGCGGAGTGCAAATTATGGATTTTGGCTTGAACTTTTTCAAGACAGCTTTAAAAATTGGTTAGCCATTCATTTTCTGTTGGACAAAATCATATCTGTAGCAAAAAGTATTGAACAATCAACAGATACCTAAAAAAAGTAAATTATTTGTTTCTGTTTTAAAATGCCATTTTTATTTGATAAAATATTCAGGTACATAAACATTTACATTTTCATATGTGTATTTAGATGTAAACCTTGGATTTTGTTCTTCATAAATTAACAATAGTACTCATGGTTTATAAATTTCCTTCTTAATAATGAGTGTCAGCGCATGACATGAAAAATGCATTTTGCTAAAGTTCATCTGCTTGACCGAAGTGCGAACATCTGTGACATCGCTCAATTGGTATGAGAGGGAGCCATCTCGTGGTGTAATTTACATCTTCCTGAGGAATGATGCTATTGCTACCACGAAACAAGAAACCGGAGGGAAACCTGTTTTGCATATTATACAATGAAGTATAATTGAAATTCGTAACAATTTCCAATATCCTCTTACTTTAAATAAGGTCAGTGAAATTTTAACAACATCCGGGCTTATTCTGATCTAATATACCTACACAAGGTTTACTCTTACTTCATGCAAACAAGCTGTGGTAACCCGTACTTGTAAAAACAACTGTTTGAATGTCCCCTCTACCTACAGAACATGCTTAAAGAGAATAACTAAACATACCCAAAGTACCACATTGTTTTTCAAGGCAGGTCAGGTGGGCTATTTGGCTTGTTAAGAGAGAAATTAAAACATGACAGAAGTGGGTTTCAGGCTGAGTTGGTTGCCTCGGAGGCTAACATTACAAAAAAAGTTTTGTCATTATTGTGAGGGAAAGTGCAAAGTCCTGCACCTGGGGAGGAACAACCCCATGCACCAGTGTATGCTGGGGGGCGACCACCCGGAAAGCTGGTGTGCAGAAAAGGACCTGAGGGTGCAGTGGGGGCCAAGTTGAGCAAGAGCCAGCAACGTGCCCTTGCAGCAAAGACGACTAATGGTATCCTTGGCTGCGTAAAGAGCGTTGCCAGCAGGTTGAAGGACATGATCCTGACCCTCTGCTCAGTGCAGGAAGGGCCACACCTAGAGTACTGTGTCCAGTTCTGAGGGGATCTCATCAATTTGCATTAAAAAATTGGATGGAGAGTGTAAAGAAGATGGAGTCAGGCTCTTTCCAGTGATGATGAGTGACAGGACAAGAGGCAATGGGCACAAACCAAAGCACAAGAGATTCATTCTGAATATCAGGAAACATTTTTTTCACATTGAGGGTGACTGAGCACTAGTACAGGTTGCCCACAGAAGATGCAGAGCCTCCATCCTTGCAGATATTCAAAAGAACATTATCCTGGGCAGCTGGATGGAGGTGGCTTTTCTTGAGCAGGGTGTTTGGACAAGATGAGACCTCTAGAGATGCCTTCCAACCTCGAGCTTTCTGTGATTTTGTTTGTCTGTGAAGTAAATGTTGAAATATCTAAATTTTGTCAATGACAAAATATTATACATAAAATATATATTTGCTTATTAAAGGTTTGGAAGTAAATTATTCAACTTTTGAAAAATTTCATTTATTTCCAAAATTAAATTATTTCTGTAATTCTAGTTTCAAGACTTTGGTGAGTTGTAAGGTCCAAGTTTTTAAATTCACTTGCTTTTGTCTTACTCAGAAAAAAATTTTCTCAGACCCTGCTAGTGTAGGATACTAGAAGTAAAATCAATTGCATGAACCACGTGGAATTCAGTATTTATTAAATTTTTAAAATAATAAGATAGCTATATATGCAAACATGAAAAAGAGGATATTTGATATCTGTTTTTCCAGAATTCTCTGATGAAAGGACTGTACAGTTTATGGAATACAATCATATATTGATCTCTTTAAGATCTGTTACTTCTTTTTTCCATGACTGTCGGATCACATTACCTGGCTGTTACCTTCTTGTTTAATTGCTTGTTGCACACCTGGTACAGTATATTTGCAGTTTTCATGCTCTGGGAACTGTGCACCTTAGCATGAAAACATTTGTTACTGCAGTAGTTTCACAACACTGTTGCCCTGTGAACAGCTCTGAACAAGGCCAGGTGTACCGGTTATGCTTTGGTCTTGAAGAGATAAGACAGTATAGACCTGCTGGAGCAACAGCTGTCATAAATAGCAGGGGTCTGATCATGCAGTTCTGGGGGCTCTAGGAGGGCACACTCAGGATTTCTGCTTAGACTCCACTGGTGCTCTTGTTACATTCAGCAGTTCATTTGAGAAATTTCCATTTCACAAAGCTCCAAGCCAAATGTTGCTGAACTGAATTATTAACAGCAAATAATAGAAATACTTCATTTGTGAGTATGGCAAAGTTCTTGTATTTGTATCCCATTGACTTCAAATGCAAGAAGTTACTTCTTTTTTTTCTATGACTCTTGGGTCACAGTACCTGGTGAACTGATGTTGCTTTTTGTCTTACAGGGGCAGGGAGCACAAAGCATCTGTGCTGAGGCTACTGAAGAATTCTAGCCTAAACGACATCACATTGACGTGTGGCTCTTACTGAGGTGACCATTCTGTATGCTCTTTAGAAGCATATTAACATAGCTGTAATCAGGTTAGCAGAACTCAGAGTGTTCTCAAAGGACTTCTTATTTGCTAACTTTATTCAGTTTCTTAAAATCATTTTTCTATCCAGGAGTACTTAGGAGGGCCCATAGATTCATAAAAGATCTCTAAGGGTATTCTGCTGCAAGTGAATTTCTTTGCCTTCTTGATAATAAGATCAGTGGGACTATTTTGGAGTGGCTGTACTTATTTCAATATGCATTTATCAGGATAACTTTCCTGGAGTTTTCAGAATGGGTTTTATTCAGAACTGGAACCCATTCTCTGCCCACCTTCTGAAGAGACCTCTTTCTGTCCACTCACTGTAAAGGAAACCTTGGAAGATCAAACTCCCAATTCAGTACCTGCCATCGTCTATCATGGTCCCTGAAAGCACCTCTTTGTATATTTCATTAATGCTACTAAAGTATTTTGAAGGTTATTCTGAATAATAAAACAATCGAGGGCACCCGCTTCCATCTCTCTCAAGTTTTCACTCCTGAAATATTTACTGATAATGCACCTTAACTACCACTGAGGGTTTCATCCTTTTTTCCAATGGTGTAGATAGTCCCTCCTTTGACTGTAAACCCGCTGCCTAAAATATCAAGAGAATAATTGCATGGTTTCTGAAAAAAGTTAAGTTTATTATTTTTGAATAAAATATCTACAAGTACTTGGGTGACACCATAAATTTCACATATTTGAACACTTCTGTCCTCAGAGAATGTCAGTATAAGTGCAATATGATACTGTATTACAATAAAAAGGAATTGAATCAAATCCATGCACAACACATTTATAGAGCTTTACAAAAACAGAAGTACTTTGAGATGAAATTGCCATCAGACAGAATTCACAGAAGACTATTTTGAAAACTCACAGACAATTTATTAATACACTATCATATTAATTTTTTTTCTTATTTCTTGCCATAGCCTTTAAAAAGCTGGAATCACTAACACAAAAAATACTGCATATTATGTTAAACCTTTAGGTCAAAAGCTTATGGCACAATTTCTTTTTATATAGCTCACAATTATACACTCATGGAATATCAGTAGCTACTGTAGTCCATTTCCTCTGTTAACATCACTCTGTCATAAATTAAAATACAAACGTAAGACATATTTCTTGCATATTTCACAAAGATGAAAGTGAAGTGCAGTAGTATTCAAGAATGACAAGAATATAGGATGAGCCAACATTTTTCTGGCATTTAACCCACTACTTCTAGCAATTTAACCTGCTTCCACAAGCCTTCCATACTGATAGCATTTCAGTAACTACTGTAGGTGTTGTGGTTTGCCTGAAGGCTCCTTTTCCATAACCACTCCAAAACAGAATACTTATTATTTTATTATTAACAAGTAGCTTAGTTTGTGATTTATTTTTTTCTTGTCAGTTGTCTCAAAAAGGAAAAAAGCCACGATGATCTGGTATTGGTCTCATCTAAATAACCATATGATTGTACAGTAAGATGTGGATAAGGTTATTTTACTACCTCACCAGGGTACTGTAAGAATTAATAGCTCATTCAGCAGTTTCACAGTTTAAGGCCAAATTCTGCTTTGTTGGATTAGATTAATTCCTACGATAGCTCAAATGAGAGCAGAAGTTGCACATGAAGAATATCTATCTTTCACAACCAACCATCTCAGCTTGGGCTGGGAACTGTATAAATAAATTAATTTCCATCTAATATAAAATTATTGCTAAAAATAATACTTCTTTTTAAGGTTAAGGAAGACTTTTTATCTTTCCCTACTGTTAAAAATATAAGGTTTCATATAGTTTATTATATTCTATTTTATCTACATTATCAACCTACATTTCCGTAGGGGGTTATAGTACAAAGTGGAAGCTATACCTTACTCCTCATATGTAAAGTGCACATCTAAATCACCTAAATACAAGTCTTTCTAACGAGTAAACAGAATAATCTCTCACACATCACAAAGCATTCTTCATAAAGCAGCCTATAAAAAGATTTTGGAACAAACTCTGTTAAAGAGAATACAAAGAAAACCTGTATATGATTGAGACAAAAAAGTAATTAAATCCCATGTTGTCCCTGAATTCCACTAACCTGCCTAAATAATAGTGCTTGCTGTCAAAACTCCTTGAAAGTAGAATGTGCTTTATTATGTGTTAAAATAACTACTTTCTAAACAGTAAAACAGCAGTATCTGTTCTTCCCTTTCTGCTTCAAGCCTCCTCTAGTTTATTAGCATTATAGAGAAAGAAGCCAGCCCTCTAAGCATGGAAGCCTATTTTAATGACATTTGAATGTAGTTTTAAAAATAAAATGCATTTTGCTATTCAGAATTTAAGCAGAAGCTTGGTACTGTGGTAGCTGAGTATATCTACTGCACCTCTGAGGGACGTTTCTTATCCTCTCTCAAGGTTCCGAAGTTTTTGGCCTTACAAGGAGTGACATGGATTTGGCCATGTCTCTTTTTAGTGCAGGAAGAAAAGACACTGGTTACAGGCACTGCTTTGGGCTTTTTACCTCCCTGTGGCCCTGTTCTGCTACGTACAGCCCATGCTTTTCATCCTGTGCCTTCCTGCTCTGCTTCTCTTTTCATGAAGAGAGCGGATGGTGTGGAAGTCAATTCTTTGTCTACTGTCCCAAGAGTAGAGATATTTTGCAGCAGTTGAAATAAGTTTTTTCCCCCTGCAGCTACTGCTTCCACCTGAAGAAGTGTACCTATGGAGAAGATACTGAAGATGGGGAAAAGCAGTAAGGATGCCTCATGCTTCCTTCTTTCCCCTTTATGGTGACTGTGTCAGCTCTTTTGTTGCTGTGATGCTGGAGTACTCCTCCAGATCCTACAATTTCTCCCTCTGTTTCATTGCGTTGCAATGATCTTCTAGTGCCAGTATTTTATTTCTGAAGTATAGCATTGTTCCACAGAGACTACAAAAAGACGACCTGAGCAGCACAGAGTCTGCACTTATGGTGAATGACGACTTGGGGCAAAGCTGCGTTACCCTGTCACATAGGGGTTCTGCTTACAAGAAGCCTTCTGTGTGGCTTTGCTAAAGACCTGTACTTTGCAGAGCCAAGGTTCAGTGATAAGTGAGGTGAGGTGGCTATCTACTGCAGCCTAATAAAGAGGGTTGTTTTTTGATGTAGGAGATGCTCTCCTAGGTAGCATTTGCCTTAAGCATTATTTCCTTGGTGATTGTTTTTCTCCCTTTCCACTACCTCTGTCACATGACTGTAACATAAATACTGCAGTCCGACAAATACTGCAGAGTACCTTTCAGTTCTTGATTCTTCACCATGTTATTTCCTGCTACTTCATTATACAGTTACAAAAGAATCGTCTCCCACACTAACCTTAGCTGGTGACTGTAGCCGTTGATTCTAGCTGTGTACAGAGGGATGACATGGCCTGCCGGCATTTTTGGACTTTTCCCCTAGTCAGCGGTGAAGAGCAGGTATTTGTGCCTTGAAATTTCTTATCATCTCAACTGACATTTCTCTTTTTCTTACCGTTTGACTTTACACTAAGTCATTTAAGAATAACATGAATGAAATTTAAATTTTAAGTTCTGCTTTTTTTTGAAAAACACATTATGTAGTGGACTGCAGAGGCTTCTGTTACCTTGGCAAGAGTTATTGTTCCAGTAAAAAACCACAAAACCATCAGTTCTGAAGAGATCTTGGTTTCATTACATAAAAATAGAAAATCTTTATGTACCTGAGGGCAGTAGACTGACATGCCAAATGTTACGTGCATTTGAAAACATAATCATGGAACCAGTTTTTGCTTTTCCCCTCTGTTTGAAATACCTTTGTTATCAACGGTTTGCTAAATAAAAAGATGTTTCAGCAACACTGTACAGTTTTCATAATGATATTTTAAACATATTTAATTATCTTTATTTTCAGTGTACCTGGTTATAAGACTGAGCACTACATGGAAATTTGCAGTATAGAAGTAGGGTATGCTCAACTTGCCAATGTAACAGGAAAGAGAAATACAACTACACAGAGGAAAGGATTTGCTTTCCGTTGGCCAGATCTGAGACCCTCTTCTCTCTCACCATAGTGCATGGCTGAAGAGATGCATTCTGAGAGACAACACTAGGCACTAGGTCCAGTCACTAAATGTACAGATCTCACTTATTTTAAACAGAACATGTAGGTAACAATCCATTATGAAAATCAGAAAAGAATTATAAAGTAGCTTTATGCTTTTTATTTCATATATGCTATATGCTGAAATTTTTCCTTAGATTAGCATACTCTAGTCAGAAATATATGGCACAAGGGTTCTTGTCCCTCACTGAGGTAATAGGTTTATATATGAAAGAGCGATCTTATCCTTCCTGCTTAACAATTTACATTCCGATTCCTTGTTACATTTTGCCAGTGTTGTAATCCAGTCTCTCTTTCATCACTTTCAAGATTTCCTGTCTGATTTCTCTATTTGAGAGCATTTGAGACCTTTTCTGTCTTAAAAAGTGACGAAAGAAATTTGGGCTAAGTTTGTTTAGCTCTACATTACACAAATTTATTAATGTTTTCAAAACAAGGTAGTACTACACATGCGAGAGCAACAGACTATTGAATAGTTGGGAAAGAGCTGGTGTGAATGAGGTACTCAGGTGTTATAAACTAGAATAACTAGGAGTTATTTTGATCTGGCCAGGGTTTTTTCATGCGCTTTCCCCTTCAGTTAAGAATTCTTTACTGAATGCAAGTCAGCTATTTTAGAAGGCAAGAAGGTGAGCCTGAAAGATAACGTAATTTTTTATGATTGCCTTTTGATTATAGATCCGGTACTTTAAACAGTCCTTAAAGAAAATACCTTTGATGTTACTGATAGCAGAAGCAAGTCAACATCCCCTCTCATATGATATACCTAATGCTGACTTTAAGAGAGACGAATATAAGTCAACTGAAATGTCAGCCATTGCTTCATGATATCCCCTCACACAGACAAGCACCTTCATAAATGAACAGGATTTTTTTGAACATGTACATAAAGAAATCAACAAAAAGAAGACACAACCTCAGGAAACAGTAATTATTTAAAGTGAATTAAATACATTCCAGATCATAGACGAAGCAAAACATAAAAAACCCCCTACTGGTTTAAAATAAAGGAGGATTATTCAACTTCTTTCTGACATAGCTGAACAAAATCGGAGAGCTACTATTTTAGAATCTCTCTAACTAGTCCTCCGAGGAAAACAACAACAAACTCAACCAAATCCAAGGTTGCTGTGTTGTAACCCTCAGTGCAGAGTTACATGGCTGCTGTTACCTCATATGCGCCATGCCTTTGGCAGTGCACCAGATGTTTGCCTCCAGCTGATTTTGCTTTTGTATACACATTCTGAACGACAACAAACGAAAAATTTAAAAAGTGTTCAAAATAGAAGTATTTTGCAATGAGAAACAGCCTCAGCTGCTGGACTTAAAGCATCAAGTAATTCTAAATGTCAGATTTCTGTCTCTTAGATGTTTTTGTTTTTCAATAGACAAGATTGGCAAAAGCAAACACTGTTGCCTATAAGCTATGCTGTAATTGTGATCTATTGTGTTACAATACAAAGAAGTAACTAATATGACTTTAAATTTAATCCCAAACAGGGAAAATCTCTCAAAGAGTTTTAATAGTTGTTCTCCTATTTATTAACGTGAAGTACAATAAATGTAAAAGACCATCCAGGCCCTTTTTCTTGTTTTATGAGCTGCATGTTTTTCCAAAGTTGTGAAGTGCTTCTTAACTAGTATCTACATCATATCAATATACTTTAAAGACTGAGACAGAAAAATTGATGTATTAAGAAATTAAACTTTTCATATTTATGTAAGATGTAGGAGATAAATGTGCATAAACACAGCTGTACTTGTCCTCCAAATGTCTCAGTGAAGCAGTTGACTGTTTGCCTTTATTTTTGGTCCAAGATCTCCTCCCTTTGAATCAAAATGAATTACTGAAAATTTTGATGCAGCTTGTCTATCTCGCAAGCTGTGTGAGTTTTATCAACTGAGAAGAAAAACCTGTCAAAAACGTAGAAAGGGTTATAATATTGTAAGTTTCAGTTATCAAAATGTAGATAATTAAAAACAATTCTTTGCAGAAAACAATGATTTACAAATTTTAATATATTTTCCATGTGATATGCAGACTATTAGGCTGTAGATATCTTGCGCTGTCTGAGATTATTTCAACATACACCTTCCAGGGGAATGGCAATGTGAAGTACATTGAATAAATGATATAAATTAAATGTGTCAACTGTGCTCATTGCAAAACCACAGATACTGTCTTTAAGACAAGAAAAAGTCTTTAAAACTGTAATCTCAAATCAGTAATTATTATTATCTTGTAAAATTGAAACAATTGTTACAGATACTAATCTATTCTGCAATACTGTGGGATTTACCTAGGGTACTCTGGATCCATTATTTTAAATTTTTAATTAAAAATACACCAATATTAAAAAAAAAAAACAGGGAACATCAAAGAGAACTGTACATTTATACCACTATGTAACAGTATGTATAAATACTTGGCAGTAAAGCTTCAGTAAAGAGTGATTTACAATGAAAAAGTTGTTAATATTTAGTATGACCCAGGAAGTTTGCCATAGCAGATGTGTTGTCTCTGGGTGTCATTCTTCCATTCCACTGTGACTGGGAATTGCAGGCTATGCAGGATCTTTTTTTCACCCCTCAATGCTTTTAACTTTGCCACTCACTCCTCCGACGTACATTTCTAACAGAAAGTCTCCTGTTCAGCATGGCAGCCATATGTACTGCAAGCCTTTATCTTGTTATTGGTGAATGTCCTCATGCCTGATGATTTTGTAAATTACCCAGTAAAAAATATTGAAAATCAGAAAGGCTAACGGGAAACAAGCTCTGGATATTGTGTCTATCTTCTTGGCCCGGTCAATGAATACCTTTCTCATCTCATCAGGGCTTTTTGGTGCAGCTTGAACAGGATTATTTGGCCCCTTTTGCGTCACTCCATCTTTTGCTTGCAGACAAGGGCCCATTCCATATGCTGTAAAGCTAAACTGACTTTCCCTTACATCATCATCCTGTTAAAAAAAAAAAAAAAAAGAAAGAACAAAAGCAAGAAGCTTCTTTTATTTATGGAAAGCTTATCAGCTGGCAAATAGCAAGTACTGCACCGTTACCTCAGTGACTTCTTGAATCCACAGTTTATCTTAACTGGTTGAAATTTCAACCCTATCAATGTCTGTCAAAAATACTGCAGCAGCTTTAACAAGCACAGATTTCTCGTATTTGTTTATGGATTCTGTAGTCTATTTAGAGAACAGAGAAAGCTCAGTAAACTAGAGGTAATCTGGCACACAACTTCTGATTTATTTTGATTTTCCTCAAGTACAGTAATTATCCACAGTCTTCAACTGGGCAAACTTCACACTGGTCTTTTCGAAAACAGCCATTAACTCTGTACATTGCTAAACAAAAGGGGATCCTGGGATACTCATCGTACAGGCAGTAATGATCTTCAAATTAATTACATGAGTGAGAATTCTGCCTTTTTGGTCACTGTACATTTAGACAATGTGATCTATATGCCTTATTTCTGCTGTTCCCTGTGAATACAACAGATAAAGAGAATAGTATGTAAACCGTCTTTGTTTAAAGTGAATGAAAGCTAAAGGCCAGATTTTCCTTCTCACTCATACTTCTGCCATTTCAGAAGAAAAATGGCAAAGACATTCTGAATTCAGGGAGCTGGAAGACAAAGTACTTTTTAATCACGTTGTACAGAAACAAAAGTAGATGTTCTGAAGATGTAGAAATTTTCATGGCATGCATTTCAAGAAGGTAACTTCTGTCTGGAGACACATCTTGCATTTCTCTTCACCTGTTTATAGGCATTCTAAAGTAACGAAGGAAGTACAAATGCAGGCAAATAAATGATAAATAGACTGTGAAGCCAGGGCCCAATTTGGCTCTGATATATATTCCTCACTATGTACGCTATTCAAGGATAGTCTTTTGATGGCTTCATAATTTTTTAAATACAAATTTTAAATTCAGAATTTCCTATTTTTCATGTCTAATTTAGCCTAGTTGCTTTAGGATTCGAGACTTTTAAAAAGCATGACAAAGTATTATGTATATTTTACTTCTTAAATAAGGTTTTTGGAAAAGAATTTCCATAGGTATTAACAAAATATTTCAGCAGCAGTCATTTTTCCTTTTGTAGGAGAATTTTTGATATTTTGAAGCTCTTCCTAGCTAAAATCAAAATAAAAGTGTAAAACAATATCTTTACCAAAGCAAGTAAAATAATTAGTGTTTCAGTTCCGTAATCCTGAAGTATTTTTGTTTTATTTAAAACCTCTTACTTTATAGAAATGTAATTTCTCAGCACACACATTTTAAATCTAAACTTCCAAAGTTTTCATTTTGAAAATGCCTGTGACGTGGGAAATCTGATAATGTTTTGTAATGGAGGTTTAATTATAAACATATTTAAATTTTCAATTAAATAGTACTTGCTAGAAGAACCATTGCTAACCAGTTTTTCAAAAAAAATTCATGTTTATTAGCAATATTAGTTCAATAAGTTATCTACAGAAGAATGCTGATCAGTTACTAAGTTTGAAGTGAACTAGTTGGCAATAAGCATGAGCATCCAGCAGAGCTGTAGTTATCAGTTGACTGCAGTACTTTTTTTATACACATAGATTAAATAAACTTGTAGACTAATTTAGCTCACTGAAATTACTGTACTTCAAATATGTCTTAGAATTCTTCTATAAAAACAAAAAATAAAGAAAAATTAGCATGAAAGCAAAGGAGGAGGAAAAATCACTGACTGACTTCAATGTGGAAATGAATAACAGAAATACAAAAAAGGTAGGACAAATATTTGATGACGTGATAAATCAAAGACCTAATTACTAAAATAGTGTTCCTCTCCTGTCAGAAAAGAATGGGAAATAACACCTTTAGAGTAGTTGTATTCCAGAAGATTTGTAGGATTGTATTCCTGTTAGCAGAAGTTACAAATACATAGACTGTGAGGATTTACAACAAACTTGCCTTTTAAACACCTTCATATGTACAATTCAGGCTTTAAATCTCTTCATGCTTCTCCAGAAAACAATGGTTATGATTGCACAGGCTCAAAAGGATAATAAAATAATTTTCCTGAGTAGAAGCTTTCAGTTGGGTATGTCTTCAGGATGAGGCACTACATACTAAGACTTTACTATCTCTGTTCTTTGCTTACCTGAATTAAATGATTCCCCTAGAGTGGCTTTAAAGGCTATGTCTCTGCTTATTTTTTTGCTCGCAGACATCCTGAACTTAGTGTGCAAGCAGGCTGCTTGGAAGTGCTCCCCCTTGTTGAGGAAGTGATGTGAAGGTCCTTCTAGAACTCTAGTGTTTCTGCCCACTGTCTGCTGGATGGTGACTCCATGAGGACAAGTGGGATGGCTGGAGCCTGCCAAGTCAGACCCAAGTGCTGGGGCTAATGGATATGCAGGAAAGGGCACTTTCCTGAGCACTGTAACATGCCGGGTACCACCATACTTTTTTTTTTTTTTCTGGAGTACCAACTGGAATATCGAATATGTGCTTCTCCAAGTTTTCCAAGAGGTTCATAATGCAGAAAAAGAATTTTTTTGACCTCAGCGTCGTATGTGAGGGTGCTCGTGCACAGCAGGAAAGATGCAGTTAATGTTATTACTGACATTAATTTGAGTGCTTTTTTGAAGACATTTTTATAAAATGTGAGTGACATCACATTTGTTTTTATCAAGTGACTTGCCTACGGTCCCTCTTTTTTACCAGAAATATTTTTCGTGATGCACGTGTCCAAGTCCACAGCTGTTGAAATCATCTAATGGAAGTACCTTCTATGTCCCAGTTGAAAATCTGAACAGTAAATCTTCCTCAAAAGTCTTGCACTTTGGTTGAATTTTTTTTTTAATCTAATAAAGAAGCTGCTTTTTTTTTAATCTTTGGTGCATCTGTTTAGTACATCATTACTAGAAAAAGTGAATGGTTTCTTAGTGATTTTTGACAAAGCTTTTAAAATTTTATTATGAATGAACTTTTATAAAGGTTCAATGTGAATATGCTTTTCACATATATGGCTATGAAATTAACCATTTGAAAGTTATTCAGCATACAGCTACAGCTACTTGTAAATATTTTATAATATCTGTTTTTAAATTACTGCAACTAAAGATGGGAAATAAATATAGATAACAATTTTTATTTAGAAAGTTAGAATTCTTTTGAGGTCTGAAGGAAATAATTTCAATTTGTTCATTTTCACATCAGCGTTGTTCTCCAAAATACTTAGCTATACAGTATCAGAAAGCTATCAGTTTCTGTGGCCCTGTGACTACTCTGCTTTCTGTCTGTATATTTAATAATACATTTCTCTTGAGCAGTGATATGCATGAGGATTGAAAATACCTCTATAGCCTTTTGACTATAGGTTGTGGTAACAACTTGAAGACTTACTTGAAACCCTGGCTTTGATAATTCAACATTACATTTTTTACTGTTCATTTTTGAGAAGATAAGTGTTAATGAGTTGTTTCACACTGCAAACAGCTTGGTTTAAATGCTGTGCTGGTAGCAACTGATTTCTCCTTGAACTGATGTCACTGTTCATTTGAAATTGCAGAAAGCAATATTTTAACACTACATTTTAACCCAGATTTAAACAGATCAAAATGGATTATGAAATTAACAGGACAGATACCTTTACTAACATTTCACGTCATCACATACAGATAGCAATGAAGGTATATGGAGTTCACATGGGAAGACATTATTCCAGACAAAAGGACAGGGCCTTTGTTAATGATTGGATATCACATTATGACAAATGGGACATCTTCTTCATAGTTTACCCTTAAATTTGTACTGTAGATTTGAGGCAAAGTCCCGTCTATAGGTCCTGTACATCTCAAGCCATTGCTATGCTGCAATGATTCATTGATTTCATTTCCATCAAGAACTCCCTCAAAATACTTTCATCAAAATGGATGGGTTGACCAAAAAGAAAACAAAAGAAAAGAGGTGTGATTACCATTAAAAACGACCTAGTTTGCACGTCTATTTTCCTCACTAAAGATACGGTGATCTTTAGATTTTTGAAAATAGAATTAAAAGATTGAGTATTCCTGAAAATTAAATACACTGAAAGCTAATCTAAAATCAATACTGTTATTCAGTATATGTACACAGTTAAGTTTTCCCTGTACAGTGTAAATGCAACTAAGAATAAGCACTGATGATAGGTATGTTTCAGTATCCCTGTAGAACTTCTATTTCTGCCATTTTTTTCCTTTTGTCTTTCAAGACTGAAAGGATTGTAACTGCATATGAATAACTGATATTCATTCATTCTGAAGGAATGTTTCAATCACATTAGTAATATAATATTCATTAAATAGTTGTGTTCATTGGTCAGATTTCTTTCTCTGATAGAGATGAAAGACTATGGATCATATACTGACTACCAAATGAAGTCTCAAATTGAGAACCAAAATTCCCCTGTTCTCAGTATTCATTATGCCCTTTGTATAGTCACAAAGAAATGAGAGTCTTTTTCAAAAGCTTCTTATACGTATTGTGATGCCTATTGTATAGCAGCAATGAGTGTGTTGCATTTTATGTTGCTGTAATAATTTTTTATTTATAAACATATTATAATACAATACCAGACCCTTCAAAATTTTTTTTAATTCTGTGCAAATTGGATTGCGCCTCTGAAAGGAAAGTTGCCTTTCAGTTATTTGGAACCATTGAGGGAGGTCCATACTTACAACTATAAAAACGGCAGCCAGAGGGGGCAGTTATATCTAAGAATTGCCTTTGATGCTGCTGTTACTGTTGTCTAGGAAGGTAGGCTGCAAATGTACTAGGTGGTGTAAGAAAGAGGTAGTGACTGTAGGTGGAAAAAGCATAAGGAAAATGGCAAGGATGGATGGGCTTTGGATGCCAAAACGTCTTGAAACACCTCCGTAAACAATTAGATTTTGCATACCTGTATAATTTTCCATAAATTTCAACAGCTCTTATTTTGTTTGCTACACTCGTTTACTGCAGGCGTTTTATCTGATTTCAATCATATGCTTTTGAAGAGAGAAATTTCAGTTCTGTGTTTTTAATCAGGTCTGAGAAGGAATAATCCATATTCGTGATTATATTTACAGAAGACTCCAATCTGGGAAAAAAATATTTGAGGCTATGTTTAGAGTTAAAAATGAATTTAATAATTTGGACAAAGAGTCTGAAAAATACAGGAGGAGAGTCAGTAGATGCAAATACAAGGTACTACATTTAGCCAGGAATAATCAACTCCACAAACATTAAACAGAAAGTGAATGGCTCTGCAGTAGTTCTAATAAAAGACCTGGGAGCTATGAAAGGTCACAATTTTTCTATGTCTCAGTACCATGCTGTTGGTTAAAAATGCAAATAGCCAACTGGTTTGGATAAATAAGCGTAGAACTTGCGTGATGTGATCCTTCAGCAGCCCTCAACTGTTACTGGCTAGGCTCCATGTTGCAAACAGAGTTTTGAAGAATTATATGGACTTATTAGGAGGATTTCCAGGGAAGGAGAATGAGAATGAGCAAAAAAAAAAAAATCAGCTGAGAATATTTAAAGAAGACTGAATGAAAATGTGCAAATGGCTACATAAAGGAATGAAACAGTCTCTGTGTCCCTTCTAGACAAACCAGGAGAGGCCAAAAAAGGCATGAGTAAAAAACTCTCTAAACCTTTGGAATAGATTGCAGGGGAGATTGTGGAATTTTTATGACTGGGAAGAATTAGGTATAACTGATCCTGACTGAGGTCAGGAAAATGGATTCACTGACCTCCTAAGGGCATTCCAGCAGTGAAATTCAATTGTCTGACTGTTGCTAGGGTTACATGAGAAAAGTAAATATTTCTAGCAAAAAGCAAGTCTTTTATTTATAAAGAAAATAGACTTCGGAAATTCTTCAGCTGCCCTGTTGCAATTAGATATTATTCATGCATATTCTCTTCTGTCAACATGTACCTGAAATGAAACAATTCCAAACATCTATATTTTCGGACTTTTCAACACAGTCAAACCACTAGGAATTTTGCTGTACCCTTGCAAAAAAAATGCCAGTGCCAAAATATTTGGTATTCATCAGCTGGAATACACCTGGCAAAAAAAACTAATCCTGGTAAGATGTCCCACCGTTGTAAGCACATAGGATGGAAAAGTCTGACAAGTTATCCTAACTGCTCTATTTCTCTGATCTATTTGGGCATAAATACTGAATAGAATAGCATTTTTCACTTTGAAAAGAAAGAGAATTTAATGTTCAGGGAAGCCCCTGAAGTTTATTCTAAACACAGCCTTTTAACCTAATTTCTTTTCACATCTTTTGACTTTGTGGTCAAATGAACTTTTCTTTATACATCATAGTTTTGAAAGGTAATACAATCTAATTCCTGAGAGACAGTGGCTGTTTGACCTAGTCCAAAGGGATAACAAACACGTACAAAATTTTATAATCATGAGCTATAGTAATTAACTTTGAGAAAGACAAAAGAGGAAGAAAAAAGTAGTTAGTTTGACTTATAACCCTAGGGTCTGCATTTCATGTTAGAAATTGTGGAGAATAAATAATAACTTTTGCGGTAAGGAACACTAGTTATTAATTGCTTTCTTTAATCCATAAGTTTGTATACCAGAGGGTTTAGGATGCAATCCAAATTTTTTGAAGAGGTAAAATCTCCATTTTTTATTGCTTCAAGTTCTAGTACACTTGTTGGGCAAGGAACAGTTTAATACAACATTGAGAAAAAGAGAAGCAATTAGCTGGGCTGTCTCTAGAGCTTGAGAAGGTGTATTCTTAAAGGCTAACTCTGGCCGGGAGCTCTAGCTCTCCATAGGCTTGGAGTCAGTCAAGAAACTTTCACTTCAGTTAATCTTTTCAGAAAAAAGTCAAAAATTTGTCAAAATCATTACCTTGTATGGGAACAAAGCATTTTTTGGTAAATGTAGGTGGAGTAAGCTGTCTCATGGTGAAACATACAGATACAGGGAGGAAGGGAAAACCATATACCCCTGAATATAGCTAATACCCTCACCTGAATATGTATGGGAAGAAAAGCATTGAAATGCATGTCTTCATCCTTCAGAATCTAAGGGGGGGTACTTCATACTTTGCTATAGACCCTGCAGTCTCTGAGTCTAATCCTCTAGTTTTGTAAGAACCTAGAATACAACCTACCTGAAGCTAGAAGACTGTCTAATGAAGTGTAAAATTAGAATAAGGACTTTTAAGTGTGAATTCATAAATGCCATGAAGTCAAGCACTGATCCACTTTACTTTTTTTGTTAAGCAATCTTCTCTTAGAAGTGCTTTGTATATTAGGGAACCTCCCTCACATTCCTCTAAGCTGATTGGTGAGCTGTAAGTCTTTCTAAGAGAGGGTTGGAAAGAGATTTGGTTTGATTCTGAGAAAGGAAGGTAATATTACCTGCCAGTTTCTAACTCTGCGATTATAATAACTAACATGTATTAAAGGAAGTGAAAAGACATCACTAAAGTTGAATATGGTAAATTTGCCCAAGATCCAGAAGGCACTATAATACATAATGAAAAAAAAGAATAGACTAAAAGTTCAGTCGCATAATATATCACTCACCACAGCTGTTTGTATGTGATACATGATGCATGTGTTGTGGCTCACCTGCCCCCTGTCTGGTAATCCGTCTCTGCCTGTCCCATTCCCTCATTCCAAACCTTTAAGCAGCTTTCAGACAGCTGCCATACTTCAGAAACAAACACCCTGACACAAAAATGCTGCTTCGCTCCTACGTGTCTTAGAAAGTGTTTTTTCTGCTACTGTTAGCCAAAAGAAGAAAGCACATTTTTCACAGATACATCCAGTTTGAATCATCCTCTAGGCTGCAGTACATGAGTTCCTCTCTACACCTGAAGAAATCTAGGACTTGACACACAGGAACAGGCAAATATATGAAAATGTCATTTTCATTTGATTGTCCAGCCTGAATTATAACATGGAAGCTTGCTAGCAGAGACTGTTTAGGTAGGCTTTGCAGCATTGCAGTTTTTCAATACCTTCTAAAGGAGACAATCTGTGAAATGTCTTCTCCTTGTGATGTAAGTAGTAAGTTGAGGTCAGCCATCAGGAGTGAAAGATGGCTGAACTGAGTCATGTTGCTGCAGTCAGAATTTCATTCATGGTAATATTCTAGGCAGTGACTGAAAGCCAGTGGAAAGGCTCTGCGTGACATCGGTGGTGGGTACTCAGCTAATGAGTAGGTTGGAGAAATATTTACTCTTTCAAAAATCAGAATTAGGAGTTACATATAGTTGTAAGATATTTTGCTTATTACTTGATTTAACTGCAGACTTCAGAATTCAGACCTGTAGCTTTCGCTGTATGACTTTGCACGTTGGTAGTGACTAATTTTACTGTATAAAATAAATATTAATAACCATTACTGTATTAAAGTCTCTTACTAATTGTCTGAACAATTTGCTCTAAATTAACATGACAGAAGGAAAAAACTCATCATTTTAAAGTAAAATGTTTGTGCTTCCACCAACATCATTAACTGAAAAAGTGCTTTTATATTAAAAGTATTTACATGAAACATAGATGTTAAGGCTTTGAACCGAATACTAGAATGAAATTAAAAAACATTACTTGTTGAATCTCAGAGCAGTACAAACTGCTGCAAATACCAGTAACATTCGTCCACTGAAGTATATATAATCTGACTCTTCTAACAGAGTGACATTCACATGCTTGTGCAGATGGCTCCCACATGGCCCATGCCTCATTTAAATCCCTCCTAATCCCTCTTTCGCGAATTCCAGTTGGATTTATGCAGTGCATAGTCCTTGCAGTAACCCCCTGCCTATAGTGAATGTCATTCTGTGCTGCCATTTTATTTATATTGCCACTTTAAGCTGCGGTATGTTTACCAAATTAACCCTATATCCTGGCATAAATCAATCTCAGCTCTCTTTCAAAGTTGTGAGTGCTGTTACTTTTACCTTGTTCTTCTTCCTCTTGCGGCGGAATCGCAGAAGTTCTTTATGCTGCCTTGACACAAAGTTTACAGCTGCGTACTCCAAAAGTGCAGAAAATACAAAGAGCAGACACACAGCCATCCAGATGTCAATCGCTTTGACATATGACACCTAGGAAGAGAACAGAGCAGAAGACTGAACATGTTAAAATCACAGATGTGAAGTTTAGTCTTTCACGTCAGGAGGAAGTACGTTAATATCTCCACATCCCAACACTACTTCTACCAAACAAAAGTTTACATGAAAGCTAGATAATAAGAGGGGCAGTAATTCAATCTATAAGCATTAAATATTATTTCTGAAAATGTAATCTTTCACAAAATGTGTTTACTGTTTATGCCATTAACCGTTCCTCATAGTGTACTGTGGATTTGATCACAAACCAAATAATCCACAAGAATCTCATGCTCTGCCTCCATTTGTCCCACTGAGATCTGTCAATGATACTAAGGAACCAGAGGATAGCTTATAGTAGGACCAGTGGGAATTTCTGTATTATAATGGATCTGATTTAAAGTTCCTGGCATAGAAATTAGGTAGAAGAAGGGAGATAGATGGAGAACTCTGATATGTTCATTCTCTGCTAATACAGGCATGGTAAATCAAAGATGTAGTTCAGATTAGTCCTGTAATTTTGACACAGTGAAAATACTGAAAATCAATTACAGAGTAGATGAACTGACTGCAATCCTTTATTACCAAGCTCAGCTACAGGGCATAATGCAAACTAGGAAAGCAGGGCCTGTTCCCTCTCTGTGTGAAGATTTACAAGAGCTTTTTCATGTAAGCCAACATAACCAAAACATCTGTAGCTCTCTTTGGTAACCTCTTACATTCTTGTTTTCCAGAGTTTTTATAGCATTCCGTTTTCTTATCTGTTTATGTTACATTTCAGAAGCATTCAGATGCATGTATTTGAGGTGCAAAATGCGCTCACCTCTGTTAGGGCTATCTATTTTACTCAGAAAAAGAATCTAATTAACAAATTTAAAAATGCCATGTTAAAACTAAGACAGAAGTGGACTTCGTGGATTTTTATTGTATACAGTTTATTTCTGTTAACTGCAATGGCGCATGAAGAAGGTCAAGGAATAATCCTTAAAATGAAAATCTTTAAAGCAATGACAAATTAAACAGAAATATACTTTAAGCTATTTACATTGTGTAATGAACCATTCTTTATACAACTATCTGGAGTTATTTAGCCTCCCATTTTTCTACATTTTAATGTAAATATATTTGTAACTAGTGAGTTAATTCATAATATAGGCAGGTTTTGGGAAAGGATTGTCGTTGAAAACTGGTTGGAGTCTATGAGCTTTAGAAATTCAGTCATACCTGCTAGCCTGTCATTGGATACTGGAATCTGGAAAAGGACGAGCTAGTCAATTGCTAGGCAGCATTTATGTAGTACTGAATAACATTTCTTTCATCACTAGCTGAGGTTTATGGCATTTGGTAGATATGTGGTTAGCTAAATAGTTGAGGCAGGAGAGAAATAGAATATATTTGATTGGTGACTCAAAAAACACCTAAATATTTCAAAATTCTTTATGTCATTTAGAAGATGCTTAAGTGCTAACAATTAAACACTTATTATAAGGTTGACTGACGGTGTTTATTTGTCACATAGCATTATGACTTTACACTAATGTAGTACCAACAAAGGAAATTCTGCCTACCTTTGGAAGAGATGCTCGTGAACCTGAGCTTTGTGTTGTCATGGTCAGTACAGTTGTTATGCCTAAAGCCACTCTGGCTGGAGCTGCATCCATATTGATCCAAAATGACACCCAGGAGAGAATGACGATCAAGAGGCTTGGTATATACATCTGGATGAGATAGTAACCCATCTGTCTCTCAAGGTGAAATCGGACTTCAATACATGTAAACTTTCCTTTTCACAACAAAGAAGAAATATTCAACAGAAATAGAATGTTCTTTACTGTCAAGAACTAGTGCACCCTCTAAAGAATTTACACTGTCAAATGTATTTGTTATCTAATGAAAGATGAATATTTTGTTTTCAGTGATTTTTAGTATGTACAGTCCTCATTATAAGAGGAGTATCTACTGGAAAGAAAGCAGACAGAAAAATTGAAAATTTAAGAATTTGATAACCTCTGGAACTCTTCTTTCTCTATAAAAACAAATAGATGACCAAAACAGAAATCATTATGACATAGGAAAGTTCCTCTGTGCAATGAAGTGTTATGCCACTTTTTTGGAAATATTGCTGTATGCAAAAAAAAGTTGCTCTCTCATTGTGTCAAATCTACATTGTCTTTTTTTTTAAATTTTAAGCTTAATGTAGTAAGATTAGTGTGGCGTATCAGTAGGAGATTCTGCTAAATCTCTCCCTTTATTCCCATCGAAACTGTTCTGACTCAAAAGTACAACGACTGAGATTCAAAGAGAAATCAAGGACTTGAGCTCAGGCAACTTTAGGAAGCCGATTAAAAGGCCTAACTTTTCCAAATACTGAACGTCAAGCAACTCCCAAACAAGTACAAAAGACCCTATTGTTTGCTCACAGAAATGCTCTTGCTCAATGCTAGTATCAGTCACATATGAATGGTGCTGAAGGCAATGCTGTTACTTTAAATAATGTATACATGAAAGTTTCTCACAGCAAGAAATACATAGATTTCTTCCTTATTTGAAGGAAAACACTTCCTAATTCTAAATTTAACAGGGAAAGGTATGTAGTTATTTGTTTCTTAGAGATACTAAGTGTTTTGGTTACGTTTTCCAGTAGTTTTTGATAAATATTTTCGTAACCCTTTTTTATTTCCGAAAATGGCATTTTATAGCAAATTATTCACATTAATAGTCCTTTAAAATTTATCATATTAACAAAATTTATGTAATGGACTGATTTATGAGCTTATCATATACTAATTTAATACATTGTGTATTATGCTGCAACAATGGTGTTAGGCATACAGAAATGAGCTTCAGATAAAGTCAAGCTGCTATGTTTTTATTTTAGGCTTATTAAGTGCTTGGAAATATCTTCTGAATTTCATTATTTTCATAATAGTTCTCTTAATAAGTCATTAGTTCTTTCTATGATGTCATAATAAAAGTAATTGTAAGTAATTGTTAAAAAAACATATTTAGATAGACACTAGTTAGGATGTTCAATTTTAAAATGACATGAATTTCTCAGGACTTTTATATCTGCCTGCTCAGTTTCTGGTTCCGTTCCTAACTGATGGTGCTTTCTGATTCCTATCTACACTCCTGAAATCTGTGTCCCAAATCCCAGCTCAACCATTTGCTGCCTCAGCTTCAAAACTGATTTCTGCTTCAATCAATGCATAAAGTCCTGGTTTAACAAAGCGAATGGCAATTTTGGTGTTTACATCAGAAAAGGTCAGGATTTTCCCCCACATTTCTCTTCCAGCATCTTCAAAAGGATATCTACACCATACAATCTTTCACTTAACAGTTCAGCAGAACCTGCGTAGCTAGAAGTTCTGCTCTGACCAGCCATTGTCAGAATCATACTCTTCATCAAGCTGGTCCTTACCCTGAAGATTTCTTTTTTGTGACATTTGTTCTGTTAATTCCGCAGCCTTGGACAGCAGCGGTCGCTCTCTCATACATCACAGTAAATCATGGCGGTGAGGAGTGATGGAAATGCATCAACCAAATCTAGGTCTGTTGCAAAGCCAGTTTATTTGGCATCACATCAGCAAGTATTACAGTTCAACAAGTGACATTTTCTCCTTATAGGATCCTATATTCTTCTTTCAAAACAAATTAGGAAGAAAAACTAAGGAGCATCAGAATGGTTAATATATGCATAACTGGTGTGTCAATAGACATTGGCTGTTGCTTGTACATTCTTTTTCTCTCCAGAGAAAGGTGGGATAAGAGATCCAGGTCTCTTTCCTGAACACTCAGGTGGGCTTGAATTATTACAAAGATCTCAGCACAAAAATACTGTGGTCCTAAACAAGGAGCAATAAATAATCTGTTAGCTCTGATGTGGATTATTTTTAAGTAGTTGCAAGTTTGTTAAGTTTGTCTGAACTAAGGAGGAAGAGAGGAACAGCTGTGGACAACAGAACCCTAACAAAATGAAAGATATTCTGAATAAAAAGAGGGCAAAAGGAATACATTGTAACCACAGAAAAGAAGAGAAAAGAGGTGGGATTATGAAGAGGCCAGAACTAGAACTGAGTGATCTGTCAGGGGAATTATACTGAATAATATTTTTCTTGGTTTTGTACTTTTGTAAACATTGGCCAACACAAAAAACAACCAAAACTCAAACCATTAAAAAGAATTAAAAAAAAGTGTCTCAAAGTGGAAAATATCTTTGCTTAACTCCACAGAATGTGTGACTTAGACTTCTGCTGTTGTCTTAGGCCCAGTGAGTTTATGGACACGCCAGTCACCTGTCCACTGCTTCCCAGTCAAGACCACTGTGTTTCTCATCTGCTCTGTTCTGGTGTAGCCCTGAAAAATGAACTCAATATGTGGCAACTCCCCAGGCAGACTGGTGGCTACCCAGCAGACACTCCTCTGTCACTGCTTTGCTGACTGTTGGCTATGTCACCAGTGGAAGACAGCACAGGAGAAAGACAGCAGCTAGAAGTCGGTCTGAGCACTGCAGTTGCAGCAGTTGCTGGTCTAAGTGTGGAAGGGTTGATGTTAGCTTGTGCCCTTCCTGGCTGAGATCAGAACCACCTGCATAAACTTTGCTAGTGAACAAGAATGGAAAAAACCCCATTTGCATTAGCAGAAGTGAGCTTCAGCTAGGAGGCAGCCAGCAGAGGTTGTGCTGTTGTTTCCCAGCTGAAGCCAGCATCCAGTCGTCAAGCCCCTTTCTCTTCCTGCATTCTAGTTCGAATTCAAAGCCAGGTTAGCTGTGGTTTAACCTATTTGACTGGATACTTGAATGGATCAGAAGAGACATATCTATAGAGTCATCTCAGCTGGGGAAAGAGACAGACAAGCAGCTAAGAGCATTGCTCTAATTCATTCACAGTACATAAAAGGTAAGCTCTTCGTTCATTCTGATATGCGTTGTGAATGTCACAGAGAGCAGCTAGGAGGTTTATATGAAACCTTTGTGGTATTGCAGTTTTTCTGAGGCTGAGTAACAAATTAACACATGACGCTGGTTTCAGACCACAGCTAAATATAGACATGCACGCAATCCATAGAATGGACAAATTTTTGTAATGCTAAAGAAAGAAGAGCTATTAAGGGCTTCCTAAATGATAATAATTTTTCCCTGAAACAGAGGTCATGTCTTTGTGTTTGTAAGTCTAGCCAAAGCAGGGATTCAAGTGTGATACAGGCACCAAAATTGCTACCTTGCTGCATGCTGTACCTATGCGTACGAAGTGAATGTACTGGTATATATGCATGTGACCTTGCATCTTTCTCTCTTACACATGTTCTTTGGTAACATGTCTCATGTCAGATCTGCTGGGATGGCATGATTTCCATGCAATGTCCACACTGAAACCAATATTATAGTGGAAAAATGTATATTCTAGTCAGTATGTACAATTTTTCCTTCCCCCAGAAAGTCCAAGTGGCTTTTCTTGGAAGTCAGTGTCTAGGTCACATTCTTTTCTGATAGTTGTTGTTATGGCCAACTGTGACTAACCCAAGAAGAGCATTTTTCTACCTTAGCACACCTTCACACTGCACAGCCTCCTCAGGCTGTGGCAGGTGCTGTTTAAGCAGTTATGCAGGCAGCAGTATGCTTATGTGGTTAAAAGACACTTGCAGCACTGTGGGATGTACAAGGGAAATCAAGCCTAAGTAGTTGCTTTGAGGCCATAAGCCGTCCTTCTTTTCTGTTTCATCTGCCTCAAACTGCTCCAGAGGCAGTAAGTAGCTCATAGAACATCAATATATTTGTCCCCTTTTAACAACCCTTAAGATATCACTTGAGGGAAGCTCTTATTACTGTACCCTTACAATGTCATGGTCATGTTTGCAATTCCCAGGAGGGCTGAGTAGCTGTTTCTGAAGCTACACAGAAAGTTTTCATAATGGAGAATCAGCTTTGGTAACTGAGACAACGAAATAGTGTGCCTGAGAAAAAAAATTATTAAAGATTATAATTGTTATTAAATCACAATGAAATGAAAAATAGATAATAAAATATAAAATGAATAAATATGTACGAAAAAGGAACTAAATATGAAGAGATTCACTGTTAATCCATGCAGAATGGAGAGAGATCTGCTGAAGATGCTGATTCTTGATACTACTTTAGATACTAGTAAGTCATAATCTGGCTTTCCTTATAAGAAAAGCCATTGATAATGCTAATAGCTGATCTACAGTGAAATATTTTATGGATGTAGAGAGGACTGTGGCCTAAATATTATATAGCTTAATGAAATTAAATTATTTACTTAAAATATTCATTTAATACTTGCTGAATACACAGTGGTTCAAAGATTAGCAAAATTGAACTAAACTGTGTTAAGCAGCTCTGAATAAATCTTCCTGGAGCCCTGCAAGTATGAGTCCTAGATCTGGGGAGCAGATATTTTATATTCTGATTTCCACACATCTGTCAATATGGATGTAGATTACACAATTCTGTTTTTACCAGTGACCGATGACCAACAAACAGCCAGCCCAAGGGCCAGAGTATTGCTAGCTATAGAGGTTTGCTAACAGAGTCCTAGGGCAAGTGAACTGTGATGACGGTCCTCTCCTCTAGCACTGCATTTCCCCCCTTGAAAAACCGCTAGAGACACAGATTTAACATGAGATTAAGTACTGAGACGCAGCAGGAAAAGAGAAAGAGAGAGTGAGACTTCTGCAGTGGCTAGGATATGCTAATCTGACTTAAATTTAGATCCCTTAATACAATATAGAGCTTCTCCCATTTCTCTGTCTTCTAGAAGTGCCTTCCTTAAGCAGCTCAATTCCTCTACCCTCCATCAAGGTCCTAAGCATTCAAGCACGATCTGAACTTGAAAATTGTGTTAGACAGAGTATTTATGTCTAGGTGCTATTCTGAACCTCAGTGGTGTTCACCATTTTTAGACTTGTAAAAATCAAAGTTCCTCTTTCTTTTGTGGAGAAGACAACATATTGAAGAAGATAGCTGACACACTTTTCTTTCTATAGAGAAAAGTAAAGACAGTCCTGTCTTCTAACAGCAAAAGTTAAAGACTCTTCTATGACAGAACAATAGATGGACTCAAGAAACGGGGACATAGAAGAAAGGAATAGAAAACACGGTACAGATGACTGTGGTGAATATAGTCACACCAATTGCCTAATTAATTTTTGCTATAAGTGTAACTGAAGAGATTGATTAAAGTAGGTAGATTAAAAGCTAGTTTTATTGAGATATCTAGATAAAATTGGGTTTAATCTAGATTAGCTAGATAAAATCATGGTTACTTGATGCTAGTGTGAGATTCTGGATATACAGTTTTGGTATTATAGTCTTTGCATGTAAGTTGCTCTGCAGAGAGGTTTCATAGACAGGGAACATGAAAGCTCTTTATAAAGATAAAATAGAATGTCTAGATAATTTTTTTTTAAAGAAAATCTTGTGAAAATCCACACACACACCCTGCAAGATCTGACTAGGGCTCTACTTCCAGCTTCAAATGAGAAACCGTACAATTAAACTATATTTCTAAATATATAGTAATATATAACATATATTAATACCTTGAAATCCCAGGTTCTCGCTAAATAGTTGCCATTGCAATGCTTTGAATATTCTCGTCTAGTCTCTGTACCTTTGTACGGAAGAAAAAAGGACCAATACTTACACAGAACAAACATCTATCACAGGACAGTAATTTGTGAGAGGCTTTTAGCTTGCTGCTCAGCTGCAACCTAATATACTTTAACTGCAGGCCATCACAGACTTCTCCTTCGCTGTATTTTTCCAGCCCTTCTTTAAGGCTGGTCCTGGCACTTATCTCATGCTGAGTTGGGACAATTCAGCGTACTGGGTAGCAGAAAGATAGTCCTTTATGTCTGTGTGTGTTAGAGCCCCAGATAGATGAAGTTTTGATCAGTATTGTCCTGAAAGCAAACCATTCATCACGTAATTAATCAAGGCTTTTGTTAAGTTCCCTGCATATGTGAGCCTTAATGTTTTAGGTTATCTACTACATAGGATGGAAGCACCTGGCAAAGGTTGCTGTTGTCTTTAGTGAGAGTGAGGGTATTGGCTCCCAGTGTCCTTAGAAAAATGGAATTAATAAAACAACCCCACTCCAAACCCCAAAGAGAAAGCTTTTTTTTTTTAAAGTTATTAACATTGAAAGAAATTTTCTGAGGACAATTTTGCGTTTTGACTGAAATTGCTGTTTGGCTGAAAACAAGACATAATCCCAGAATGAAATAAAACTCTATTGCCGTAAGAGGGATGACACAGACCACGTCCTTCTGCCTTTTGTTATGTGCTTTCTTTTTAGCGTCTGCTAAAAAAAGACCACAATTAACCTCTCGAGGCAACAAAGTACAGTGCGTGATGTATCGCACTGCAATCGTAATGGCACATGATTTTCACAGAAAGCATGAAGGAGGAGAATGAAATACATAAACTGACTTTTCCGTGAGGCAGTAGTGCTCCTTTTACTTTCTTTTCATGTTTGAGTCATTATCCGAATCACCACTAGGCAAGCAGTCTAGCTGAGTTTACCTTGCTCACTAAAAAGACTTCCTTTTTATTCCTCCAAGAATGTTACGCTGTCATTTGAGAGGCATTCTGCTTTACTTATTACTGAAATGCATTCAAATACTTTCTATCCTTTTGCCTTCCTGTTATAAAATTTCTTAAATAAACATGACACTTCATAAATTATGTGTGTGTGTAAAGCTGGATATTTCAAGAGACTGTGTCTATAAAATTGATTACATATAAGTAAAATTAGCTGAAATTATTTTCATACCTCTTTAAGAAGGAGATAAGGTAATAAAAAATCGCGTGGTAAGTGTAGTCTCCATACACTTTTTGCAATTTACACTGAGATATAAATTGCATTTTGAGTATGTTTTACAGATAAAAACTGTTTATAAAAGTACTTGCCTTTTCCTCATCGTAAAATATTCAGGAGGTACCTATGATCATGTAGCCTGACAAGAAATGATGATTTTTGAGTGTTTGGCACGTAGAACTAGATGAGTTCTCTTATACATGGCTAGAGTCTATGTGTCTAAAGCCAAGATTCACGAAATGACTGTAGGAATGTACTACCATTCAGGTTTTCTTCCAAGTCACAGCCTGTGAGTGTCAGAGGCGTATTGATGGACATCAGTGCTGGTGCTGTCTCCTGCCGTTGACTACAGAAGTTCTTAGCTGGGAAAGAAGTGACTTTGGGAACAAATACTGGGACAGGTGTTAACATTTGTGAAAGACTGATAATGACCACAGTAAAAGAAAGCTGAAAATTAATGTGGAAAAGAGCAACTATTTTTTTTCCGCTTGATGAACTTTCACTTGAAATTCACACATTTCTCAGAATGGAGAACCATTCAGAGGGACCTTCATAGTCTGGAGGAACAGACCCACCGCAATATCACAGTAGTCAGCAATGACAAATGCGCAGTTCTGCGACAAGGATGGGGTAACCCCATGCACTGGTACAGGCTGGGGATGGACTGGGTAGGTAGCAGTACTGCATTAAAGACCTAGGAGCCTGGCAGATATTGAGTTGAACAGAAGCCACCAGAACAGATAATGAGTTGAACAGAAGTCTTGTGATGGGAAAGACCAGTCATGTTCTGCACTGTGTTAGGCAGGGCAGAGAGCGGACAAGTAGAAACTAAGGAGAATCTGATAGCAACAAAAATAGCAAGGACATCTAGAAGTAATACCTATAATTCTAGGACAACTGATTAATTTTTATTCAATTAATCTTTAAGGTAGAATGTTTAAATTTTGATAAGTGGAAGGATGACAACTGAGGCCTCTTCTCCTGCAGAGAAAAGTGGCCTGTTGGAGTCCCTGTGTCTAGGGATGGTCATGTCCTCAGCCTGCTGTAGACTGTGTTTCTCATAGTGTTTATGATTTTTCCTTTTTCATTGAAGGAACAAACAGCTTCACAGATTGCATACCCATAGAATACCTCCTGGATAGAAAGTACAAACTTCTTTTTCAGAGACGTAGTCTATGAAAATGAAACAGAGGGGTTAAAAAGCCATGGCTTAAAAAATCTCTGCTGTAGTCTCAAAAAGATTTTTTTAGGTGTTTGTCAAAACAAGTAGGGGTTTGAGTTCTTGTTGGCAGAGTCAGGCATCAAAGATATATCTCCTTTAACCACCATCATGTTAGCAGCAAAATGGCCCAATATAAGGTGTGAAGTCAGCTGAAGGTAGGACCTAAAAGGGGCATGATCTACAGGTTATTAAGCAACTTGTTTGAAGTTAAGGGTGAACCAAAGGGATCATGAAAAAATATTGTGTTTGAGATATATGTGTTAGG
>Ga0181612_124044_pt1 | contig 31335 bp, 18 predicted proteins | sample HoacroProtozoa21_FD_119630 | JGI IMG/M metagenome (GOLD analysis project Ga0181612, IMG submission 119630) | Hoatzin crop microbial communities from Cojedes, Venezuel. Combined Assembly of Gp0051906, Gp0051904, Gp0051908 | reverse complement strand
TTCATAAGCAGTTCTAATAGCATTTGGGCCATTGCTTTTCAGAAGCAAAGCTACTAACTCCAACATGATTCAATACGACTTCACTGTATGAAGAAGTAAGTTTAATTAAACTCAGAAAATACACTAGAATGAAATAGCCAGTTGCGATTTTTTTTATTTTAACTTCAAATAATTTTAGTCATCATAAGGGAACTGGTTAGGATGAAAACTAGATTTTACTTTCTGGGAGTCCCAACAGCCAGCATTTCTGAGCTTTTTTTTTTTTAGGAAAAAAACCAAAAACCTGAAAAAACCCACAACCCCAAAAACCCAACCATGGCCTGTCCCTCATTTGGATTAACAAAGAGCGCTGTGGGCTGAAAACACCACAGAACGGTATGGATAAACTGAAAATAACACAGTGGTGAACTAACTGGCAGGAGCTGCTACATTTCCTAGTCTGATCATCAATCCACAACCTGCAAAATTGTATTTTGAGTGTAACTAGAAGAATGATGTGATATATATGATATGATATTCTCCAGATGTGAAAGACTTCTTAAGGTTTGGCTCCGAAGGATAACAGGTTAAAAAGTATAGAGGCAGCCAAGCTTGAACACATTAAAACACTAAACCATCTCATAGGTCCTTAAAACTTTATGCTAGATTTTCAACAGATGAGGCTCAATTTTTTAAGACTCTTTTACGTATCAGCCTTGGCAACTCTTCATGCATATGAAGTAGTCTACTAAAATAGAGCAGCCCATCATAAGCTTTTTTTTTTAAAAGCTGCTTGAAAACATAGCAGATCAACAAAGCTTTCACAAAATAATTAAAAAAAACTTAGAATCGCTGGAGTTATTTTACAAACCTCCTGACGTAGTTTACTGACTTGGTTGTCCTGTTTGTCTGTATTATCATTTATCTGCTGACTTGTCATTTGTTTTCTACATGTTTGATACTGTTGACATACGTAGCAGCTCTGAGCTTTTCATCTCAGTGAGACTTGGTGTTAACAATTAGGCTGCACGACGCACCTGGAGTTTGTCTCTCACTCCACCACCACTGACCGACACCTGCCCCCATAAAGGCAGCATATGCCACAATCAGTTAGCAACATCACTGTGCCAACTGTATCTTCGCCTATCACTAGGAAAGGAGCTATTTAAGAGAAGGATGCCAGAGACGAATGATCAGCATGAACTTGCAGGCCACACAACTTCTCAGCAATTCAGTTTCAGTGCTGCTGTAGTAGTTACCCCTCGCTAACAATTTTCAATTCTTGCATTTTAGAAGAATTAAAGATTTTATCAGCCCCCACCTCCACCCTCACTCCCACTCCACAAAAAATGCTAAGAACAATATGCTTTTAAGAAGAATACAATTTAGGAAATTTACCATGCCATAGTTTACCTGCTGGAGAGCACTGGGAGACTGTGCAGTGTTGTAGAAATTGCTCTGGCCAGGCTGTTGAACTTGCCCAGAGTACAGATTTGAAGCCTGGGTGAGTGTAGCTCTGGCCTACGAAGAGTGAAGACACCATTACATTAAGAATACTTCGGAGAGCAGGTCAAAGACAGCATGGCACATTATTCTGTATTTCAGCCAGGACAGTAGAAACCACAGCATAGGAAGCTGACAACCTGAATGTTTCAGCTTGTGGTAAAGCTCCCATTTGCAAGGTAGAAGATCCCTTAATCAACTACCATAACAGAAATTAAACCTCAAGCTCCAATTAGTGATAGAAGTGCAAGGAGCCCTGTAGCTTGGGGAACAATCCTCAGTTCAGAGCTTATGCTGATGTACCTTCATGAAATTAAAAGAACATTCTCTTCCAAACGTCTTAAGTTTCCTGCTACCTTGACTATCATGCAGTTATCACAGAGGTGGGCTTACGTCAAGCTAAGCAATACTTGATTTATTATTGCATTATCTGTATCAAAGCAAGTTTTGCCTTCTGGAGCGTTTCCTACCTGGAGAATGTGTGTATCAATCAGCTGAGAGCCTCCCAGTCCTGAAGCTTGACTAAGCTGATGTTCGTATAAGATAGGAATAGGTTGCGTGTTCGAAGTCTGTTGAAATGCCAGGCTTGACTGTGCCTTCGCAAGCTCCTGGTGTTGCACTGCTGGGAAGTTGTGTAAGGCTGTACCAGAGAGAACTACTGGTGATGGCTGAGACAAACCACTTTGCATAAAAGCTTGCTGGGATCTGTAAGAAATTGAAGCATTATACATAAAAATGCAGACAGAGCTCAACATTGAGCCACCAAAAATTAAGAACACAGGTTATATCCTTTAAATGGAATTAGAACGAACCCTTAGCTCTGTCGAACAGATTTTCACCTGAGAAAGGTAGTTGCCATTTACTCTGCACACCACAAAATAACAGATCCTACTAAAGGCCACAGGAAAAAATGACTATAGGCTTTCTACTGACATCTTAAAGTACACTTAGCTATGCGTGCTAAAATAGTTTTTGCATAACTTAATTGTAACATACAGAAGCTACCAGTTCTTCGTTCCTGTGCTAGGAGGTAGGACAGTGGAGAAGCACCTCAGGCGAGTAGTTCCATTTATTCAAAGTGAACTGCTTTGATCTTTTGACTTCACAGATCTCCATAGTTCAACTTTTAATACTTACAGGTTACATCACTGGATGCTGACAAATGGAGTTTCCAAATGAATGCTTTGGCTTCAAAACAGTAACACAGCCAGACACTACAGCCTTTAACTAGATATTCAATTGCCTTGTCATCAGCATGGGGAAGTTGCAGTTTGTTTACAAGCGACCAAAGCCAGTAGAGCAAAGCACCACAACAGATAGGCTGGTTTAGTCTATCAGAAGTATTCATCCAACTGCTTCCACTAAGAGCCTGCTGAATAGCCACCTTCAGACTGAAGAATCAGAGGTTTTAAATAAATGCCCCTCTCAAAGCTCTTCAGCTCAGAGGACAGTGTTCTTGATGTAGAAACACTTTTCACTTTCTCACTTGGTCGGTATGTACCAGCATAGCACTGGCCCTGTTAATCTGTTTGCGCAGCGGCCGTGTGCTTGCCTGAGGGAACACCCGGGTTAACTTTGTTCTGCGCCCTTCCTTTATTGCAAAACATTCTTACAGTTGTACTCTGAGCAAATGAAGAATCTTTTCCAGAACGTATGCAGAGGACTGTCTTCAAGGTAGCCAAAAACTTTTTCACAAGCCTTTTTTTTTTTTTTCTGTTTTTTTAAACCAGAAACCTATACATCTCAAAGCTTATCCTCCTCTGCACCTTTCAAGATCTGGGAAAAGTATTCATACTTTTACAAACTGTACAACCCAAAACTCCATTAATAGTGGGTTTGTGCATGACCACATCAGCCAGAACCACTTCTTTAATCTGGACCACATGCCAGACTGATTGTGTTTCTGCAACTAGCCAAGTGTTTGCAGCAATTTTTGTCAGCTGTGGCAGGACAAGCACTATTTGGTCCAACAAAGTCAGCCAAGCACAAATTCAGGATACTCATGTAGTCAGTTAAACCTTCTGTGGCTTCAGCCTTCTGCACCGCAACAAGCATGGTTTTTTAACAGCATATGCAAAAATCTCTAATTAAATTTCCAAAGAAACTTTCTCAAAGTGAAACAAACAAAATCTATCAGAATTATACCACTGTGAATCAGTTTCGAAAGGAATGCAAGGAAGCTTTGGAAAGGCTTACAGTGGAAACTGGTCTGGCTAACAATGCCATTTGAGAGATACTGGTCTTCCTACTATCTTTCGTAGCAAACAGAAAACATTTATTCTAAAACATACTCTGCTGTCCCCTACACATCTGAAATTAAGTTTTTACTGTCTATGGGGTTCAAAGTAGGATTTTGAAGCATTTCAAGACTCCAGTGTTGGTTTGATTACAAAAATAACACACAAATATTCAGGAATTAACGGGACAGGCTCCTCTTTCTGTTCTCATAGTATGAAAGACTGATGTTTTCAGGTTTTTAGCCTGGTTTCCTAAAGACACAAATATCATGCATAATTTTTGAACCCACGATTTCACAGCTACATCTACACATGCAGACTAGCCAGACAATCTGCATACAGCGTTCTCAGCCAGACAAACAGACGTTAAGACATTTTGGGGAAGATGAGGCAGCTATTGAGCACAGAACAAAAGTCTTCAGGGAAGAAAGTTCTATAAATTCTGCCACTCAAAACCCAAAGAAATTGGCATACGCTACCTACCTATAAGGTTGTAAGGAGGAGTTGAACAACTCCTGTGCTTGTGAAACAGCTGGTGCTGCTCCTAGACCCAGCTGAGCTTGATGCTGTCCTTGCAGAGGTGCATAGATGGGGATGGGGATCTGCTGAACTGAAGCAGGCTGCATAAAAAAGAAACCATTAAATATCCAAGGACAAAAGTCACAGAGAAAAACTACAGTTAAATGCATGCCAGGATTTGTGTAACATTATAAAAAGTACACAAAGAATGTCAAATTCCAAGGCTGCATGCAGAGCCAGTATTGCTCCCATTCAGAAAATTACTTTCTAGTTGAATTTTACACTTTTCCTTGCAAATAACCAGCAGAAACTGAATGAATCATTTAGATTTGCACACAAAGCAACTGCAAAAGATCGCATAAAATTTTGTACTACAGAAGTTGAATAAGCCTGCATGAACATGGCCACATAAACATGTCCCATGCATATGTACTTTTACATAAAGTACATTTGCGAGTGAAAGCATATTCTCTCAACTTTCACAACAAATTCTTTCATTCTCAGGAACAGCAGAGATCAAGCACCATCTGCATGTATTAGAATGAAATGGCAAGGGCAGGCACGACCTCATTTCTGCAGAGTCTTTAGTCCCACTCTCCCCTGTCCCCATTAACTCATTAGCAGAGCTTGAAAGGCAGTATGGACAGGGAGGGGAAAAAAATCAAATCACCAAATACCTGAGAAAGCCCTGGTTGAAAGCCTTGCTGCTGGGCCAGAGAAGGTGGTGCCAAACGTGCATGTTGGGTGTTGAACAGATGACTCGTATCCATATAAAATGCTGGGATTTGAGCTGCAGTACCTCAGGAAGAGCAATACAATTAGTACATTTCCCTGCTCAAAAGGTTTTCATCAAGAGTTAGAGACGCAGCTGCCGTCAGTACTCCTCAGTGCGATAGATACCAGAGAGACTGGGAGAAGAAACAGAACTGAAGAGCTGGGTACCTAGCCAGCTTTGGTATTTTTTTCCAACTCACCCCCAGAATCTATCAGTCTTGCATATGCATATTTAGTCCCATGCAATTCTTGCGGGATAAGCAACAGATTCTGGCCAAAGCAGGTGTTTGGGTGAAGGAAGGGGAAGAACCTGTCACACTGTCACGCAATTTAGGTTAATTTTACATAGGGTTTTTTTTAAAGAAAAATGCCATAATTCTAAACTATTGTAGCACTTCAAGCAGTCAAGACTAAGTCACTCTTGATCTTAAATAGCAATTTAACATTCTGCAACAGCAAAACGGTACATCAAGAGATTCAGACTTACTTTCCTCAAAAAATTAATAGCAGCATTATCTTTATTACTCACTAATTAGAAACTTAACACACTTGGAGGAGGACACAATTAGCGAATATTTGCTTACAGAATGCTCTCCATCATTCTGTCTTTACTGCACGCAAAATCAAAACTCAGTTCAACTCTCCAGCTTCAGAAATCCAAAAGCAGACATGCAACTTCTCAGCCACAAACACTATTACCTGCTGCAGACTGAGACACATAGACCTGGGGACTTTGCTGTTGCTGGGCAATGAGGGATGGCATGCAGCTCAGCTGGGAAAAGTGACTGGCAGAAGCTAGGCTGCTTGTCTGCAACTGCTGTGGTTTCACTTTACATATATTAGGAGGGTCTGAGGTGCTTGCAGTCTTCGTACTCAGTGAGGAGGTTGTGTATGTTCCAGCTCCTAGAAAGAGAGAAGCAAGTCATACATCATAAAACAGCTAAAGATGTTTCAAAGCCTCATCTGTCAGTGGTCAAACTGTTGGGACAGCTATGCAAGCACAGCGACAACTGGTAAAGAACGCTGAAACCTAATGCAGCAGTTTCCATCAATGTAAGATGGACAGGGAGGACAATTCTGTTACGTTCACTACAGGAAACACTGCAACCATAACATGTCTCCCTTCTTGAGTATAGGAGCATATAAAAAAATACTGAAGTAGACATCTTGGTTAGTTACACAACAAAATATTGCAACGTATGGTGGTTGTGCCTATCGTGGTTGAGAGCCAAGCTCCAAAGAAAGGTCTTTTTCAAGCACTTCAGCTGAGATTTGGGTACACATTCTAATATTCTAAGGCGTGAAGATTTAACCAGATATAGCATCTTTTGCTTCCTGCAAAGAACAGAGGTGGAAGCCAGCACTGTTTGCAAAGAGCAGCTGGACATTTGCTCTGCCTAGTGCGAAGGGGTTTTGGTATGAACTGTCAAAGCTTTGACTCCAGAAGCAAGAGCACAAATCAAAGTAAGACTGCAATTAGCTGGATATCAGAACTACCATCTGCTCCAAAATCTACCTACTTGCCTTCATTCAGCTGAACAAAATGAAACCAATAATGCACCCAACAGGAGAAGTTTAGCTCCTCTTTCAAGTCCATATAAGTAGCATAGGTAGAGAGATGCCATCTTCCTTTCAGCTGACTGAAGTGAAAAAGGTGCAGTACCTCCTCATTAATTAAAAGGTATTTGGGAAGCTGCTGTTCAGAGCTGACATTTCATACTAGCACAAAACTTCTGCTACCTTTGCATTAAACGTAATTCCAAAGCAAATCCAGTCTCTTGAAAAACCTAACCAAGGAACAATATGATGGGATACTACAATCTTGACATCTGGTACCTGACAGCGAAGTTGTCGGTGTAACTGAGGCCACAGGAATAGGAGGCATTGACGCACTAGAGAATGAGCTGTAAGTACCACTGCTTGGCCCAGTGTTGCTGCTGCTGCTGCTATTGCCGCTGCCACCAGCGATGGGAGATGCTGCTGAGGTCACTGGAGAACTCTTCTCCCCCATGTTCGGGGAATTCTCCCATGCTTTGCGTGCAGACTCCATCTATTGGAAAGAAAACAAATTTCCTCATCTATTAGGAAGTCTGAACTAGTCAAACAGTCTTTCTCTTTCAGCAGTTCTTTTCAGTTCAAAAGGCAATTCAGGCTTCATGCGAGCCTCTTTTTTAAAAGTCATCATAATCGTGCAACTCTGTTCATGCAAAAAGCATACGGCCTTAAGTTGGAGCTTCTTATCTGTTCCAACTGCACACGTGCACAGTTCATCATCTGAACACTCAAGGCTCAAAAGAGAAATCACTCACACTGATTTGGCCTGGTTTTGTTCGACACGAAGAGCAAAAGACACAGTGAGCAAAAGAAAGGTAAAAACCCCTCTAAATACTTCCACGAAGTCCTTTACTTACAAGTTATTTGGGCCATTTAAATGAAACAGCCCCTTGCTTTCTTGGTAAATCATCCACTTCGAGTGACCACTAAAAATATCTGATGCACACTTCAGTAAACACGAGTAGTCAAGTTCAGATTTCCAAAGCAACTGCTGTTCAACGAGCAACCACGAGCTGACACACTTTGTGTGCGCTACTTTAATGCTAAAAAATGCTTCACGCTCCTCTATTTCTCTAATAATTACGAGTTTAAGTCTTGCACAGCAAAGAAGATGAAGCTTCCCATTTAAATATTTTATACACACTTATCTTCCACCAAAAGTGGAAAGAACTGTTATTTTACTGCAGCCAGTAACAATCTAATTATTGCTACATTAGACACAAAATGCTAAATCTGAACTGAGACACTTTTGAGGGACTAGTGAAAAGGATGTACTAATGTTCAGACTACACTTGCTAATTTAAAGGCTTAAACACAGTCCCTGGACTTCTCTACAACTTTCAGCTGTCCCCAGTTCAAACAAAGATCTTGCTGGCAGAGCTGGATGCCATAGGCTGAAACTGTTCATCTGGTGGACTGTAAGCTTCTCAAGGTCAGGTGCTGTCTTCAACGGCACACGTAACGGGGCAAACATATATTCACCAACAAGTCTGACCTCACTGCCTGGATCAACAGAGCCCCTTAACTGGGGCTTGCAGTCTCTGAAAATCATACTTTCAACCTACTCTGTTTTATAGGAGTTAGACACAGTCTGGACAGACCAAACGTGACTTAGGTTATTTGTCTAGATGCTTCAGAAGTGATAAAAAAGCAAAGCAATATCCAAAGAAGTAGGTGATCAGTGATCAATACAGACCCACATGGAAAACAGACTTCTGTATTCCTCACGAGTGAAGCGGGAGGAGGGAAACTTTGTTGCACATTAAATCATTTGCAGGTAAGTCACCTGTTTTCCTTTTTGATACAATCTTCCCCAGTAATCATATTCAGTTTTCCCTCCATGACATTCTCCTCTAAATTGGTTCTGATTCTTGCAGACAAGGCAAACTTCTAAATTTATTATTAATCTGCTGGAAAGGATTTTGCTTAAGGTGGAGTACAGGTAAGACTACAGGCTCCCTTCTGAACACCACGGCCTCTGGTAAGACAGGGTAATGGTCTTGTACTGCATTGGTATTAAGGGAAAGTGAAGTAGTACCTGCGAGTATCTGAATAGAGAAGGTGTAGAAGCTTCTACTATGTTCAGTGAGTTTCATGATGTCCTGGAGAAACTATTGATAGCAAAAGCTAGAGTCTACATATTGCACTGTGTCTTCCAAAGTTCCCAGATTATTCCACACCCCTACCAATGTGCAATAAAGGGCATGTAACATAGTCCTGACTTTTCTAATTGATTTGCTTTCAGAAAGCTCTTTAACTATCTGTAACTTCAAGTCAGAAAACAAGATGCAAGAGAGATCGGTACTCTAGGATCACCTATGCAGCACCACCTACAGACCAGTTATGAAGGAGTAAGAGACTCTAAATTAAGTGAGGCTGGGCAAGGCACTGTAATTTCACTGCTTGCTTAGTTATGGGAAAAGGAGAGCAGAGGTTGGAGATCATGGTTGCTTGAGGCTTCTCTTCTTTACTGACCCATTGGGGCCTTCATATTGCAATAACGGTCCAGTATGTACTACCCCAAAACTTAACTGGAGACAAATACCAATGTGCATATCCTTAAGTATGCCAAAGTTTAAGTGATCAGAAAGTCAAAAGGTGTCAGATTCTGGACCAGATGCCCACACAGGAATTTTAGATGGAACCTCGGAACACAGAAGAGGGCCAGGCAGCTCAGTTTAAGGTTGCTTTGGACTTTCTTTTGCTCAGCTCCTTACCTACCAATAGCCCTGTCAGCTAAGTCCTTAAGAGGATGTCTGCCTTACTCCAAGGAAACACAGGATCTCAACAAGCCTTCCAATAAGAGCACCTTATACCTACACCCTGGCAGAATGTTATGTAGTGGGAGCAATTGTGGCTGAGTTCCCCTGCCATGTCTCCTCACAGACAGCTTTCTGTGACAGAGGACAGAGGAAAGAGGAGGCACAAGGGTTATTCCTTCATGGAGGCAGAGCCTGGAGATTTTATTCTTTTAAGGGAAGGATGGACATGCTCTCCTCTCTGCTGCTCCAAAAGTATCTTTTAGCAGAAGAGGATGACAAAGAGCAGCTCAGCGCTGTCTGGACCAGAAGGCCTGTTGTGAAAGTGACACTCTCTGTGCATGCCTCGAAACAAGCTTGTTGCCTTCCGCAGTTGCAAAAAGGTGGTAGAGCCAGTGGCTGGAATAGAGAAATTAGCAACAGAAGTGCTTCCAAATGCCTTTCCATTCAGATTTTGGTCAGTGTTCTTCAATGTAGCCTCAAAACATGGATCTTTGACATATTTTGTTAGCACACACCCAAGATCTATCATCCACTGAGAAAGCAATTAAATCACCGACAGTGGAACAGCAGAAAAAGAAACTGGGAGATGAATGACACAAACACCACAGTTTGCTTTGTAACCGAACAGTTCACATTCTTCACAGCATCAAGCTATAGTGACATTCCTACCTGTATTACATGTGAATCAGATATCCAGCTGCTAAACAGAGACTGCTATTTTAGAAAAATGTTTTCAGGCGCCAGAAAGTCAGATTATGGTAATTTATTACATATGAATGCAATAGAAAACCAGACTTTTGTTAAATTACCTGCCCCTCTCCAGTCCTCTCCCCATTTTTGCTGGTCTATTGTTTTAAAATGATGTTACTTTTTTTTTTTCAGGAAATAAAGCGTTAACAAAAGAAAAGCAAAGATTCCACAAGAGATCATTAATGACTATCATCTGTAGGGAACATGAGCAAGCAGCTGTCAAACCATGCCAGCAAGACACAAGTCTCACTGGGACTGTACAAGCAAGTTTCTCCAAAATGTTAGTTCCGCATCCAATCCCTAATTTCACTACTTCTTCTAGAAATTTAGAGAAACTAAGTACAAACTTCACTCTTCCTCAATACTAGAAGCAGCAACAATACTTCTACTGGTTCAGTCACAATCACAAAGCAGATCTAGGACACAAAAAAAAAAAAAAGACCAAAACTGTCTAAAGATACAATGGCAAAGCTAGAGCCCAACTCTATGTTAGTGAGTTATAAATGCACACAGTCCAAAACCCAACAAAACGGGAAAACACCATTCAAAATATTCTACACGCTTGCTCCACACCGGAGAGCAGAAAACAGAACATTTCTAACACAACAAAGCATGTTCTGACTAGCTGATCGAACTGCCCTTCATAGACACCGACACACCACCTACACGTCGTTTAGAACTTTAGCCATCCAACTCAAAACCATATTATCACCGCACCAAAATCTTACAGCTAAGAACAACTCAAGCTCGGCTTACCAAGCAACTCCTTACAGCCTTTAGTACCAAACCAGGCAACTTTAAGCTAAACTCAAAAAAACCTCAGTCAGATTCTGATGGTTTGTCATGAACACTACGGTACAATGCTAAAATGCTAGGATCTTTTTTTTTTCAGGGTAGTGGGAGCCAAGATTGGTTGAGATGCCAAGTGTTAATGCAAACCTGGGTTAGAGATTTATAATTTAAATGCATCCTTTGATAGAGTCTTGTGTTTCAGCCATCCGTTTATATGCAAAAGCAGTTCAGCAGAGGAAACAAAGGAAGGCTCTAAAAAAAAGTTTCACCAGCAAGTTCTCCATTACTTTTTCCCCTGCATGCAAGAAAACAACCCTTAGAGGGATGTGGTACATACCTTGAGGGTGAGGTCGACGGTAGCGGGAGAAACTGGAGTTAGGCTGGAGCTCTGTTGTAGAGTCTCCCTCCTAGGGAGGGGAAGGGTGTGGGGCAGGGGCACCTGAAAGGCAGGCAACACACATCACATTCTAACTACATCTACTGCAAAAGCCCCAGAAAAGCAAAGCTCAAGCTTTATTAATGAGCTACAATTTCTTCAAGGCTTGAGCATTTGGCAGGGAGAAGGTGAAAATTTGGTAGGCGGGGAAAGGCCATTCAGCAGGTGCTGAGATGCTTCTCACCTCTCTTTAAGAGGTTGAAGACTAAGGTTCTGAAGTGTTCATGTCTTCTGCATAAACAAATACCAAGTTTCTGCTTTGGGATTTAAAGTACCATTTCAGTTTACTGATATGCAAAAATTCTTCCCAAGCCAAGACTGTCCGCCTGTGTACCAATACAGTACATGGGGCTACATGACCTTGAGGTATGAGATGCTGTTTCTGAACAGAGAAAGCTATAAACCTCCAAAGTCACAGGACCATGAAACAAACCAGAACAGATTTGCCATCCAATAACTGAATTCAGTTCTCTTCTCTTTCAAAAGATGTGAAACTTAAGGAAATAAACTTGACATAATGCTATTGCTATCTTCGCCTAAGACAAGACTGATGGATTTCCCAGAAGCTGTAAAAGAAATGTATCAAAAATACTGCAGTGGCCAGTCTATTGCTTCCCCAACCTCTTTCTCCACTCAAAACACAGGACTTTCACTGGGTGAGGCTAAACCAAAAGACACAAAGATACTGAAGCTCTGAAGCAAGTGATAGCACAGATCCTTTGTGGCCAGGAGCCCCTGTTTCCCGTGTTGGAAATCCAACATGCCACAGGGGAGCAAACACTAACATCATCAACACAAAATAATTCAGCCTTCCACACTAACCACCAAAGGCACAAATCACAACACAACCACAAAATCCAGCAGAGGAGTAAATACAACCCGCATTGCTTCAAAACTGCATCAAAGGATGCTGCAGTAAGCTGAAAAGCATTTCTTAGACGGAATTCACAAGGCATCTTCATAAAACCCTGAGATCCTACTGTATGATTCTTTCTTCCCCCAATCAACAAGTGATTCAACTCTGAGCTAATTCTATTTCTGCCACTCAAACAACAAAAATCACAAGATCCAAGTTCCCTGAAATCCTGGCACACTCAAGACAAACTTGATTTTGCTACAAGTCACAACTCAGCTGGTCCTCTCAATCACTACACCACACTCACAGTCAGTATCTCTGGCTTCAGAACGACTGCAATCATCTCATCTCCATAGCAACTGAACAACTGGAAGCTTGCTGTCTGCTTTCAGAAACCATTAAGCTGCTCCCTTCACATGCAGCTGCTGTGATTTCAGGCTACAGTTCAAAATTGCTTTGCTGCTAAAAGTCTTTCTTCAAACTCACCTACAGAGCTTTGCTACTGTTACCAGCTCCAAGTCCCAACTGCTGCTGAGACCACACTCCCTCATTATGCCTATCTTGTCTTTTTTAGGATTGTCCCTAGAAACATCTTTTCCACTTTCCATGCTCTTTAGCTCATTGTAGTTGTTCAAAAGACAAGAAAATTCATGAAGAATTCCAGAACAGATAGTAATCAAACCAAATGTCCTTCTGAATAAGATTACTGCTTAATGCACAGCTAGTTAACATGAAAGAAACTCTAGTGACTTGTTTACTGAAGGCACTATTTTGTGCTTTAAAGAAGTGTGAAAATATTTTCTTGTCTTCAAAGTCAAGACCATCACTGCAGCAGACTTACGTTCGTCACCAAAGTCTCCTCCATTTTTGTACTGCTAGTAGCCACTGTGTTAGGATGAGAAGAAGGTGTAGTGTAGTCTGTTACAGACTCCTGTGAAGAAAAATAATTCCATTAAAATTATCTCCCTTACCTAAATTAGATTTAAATTTCTTGGACAGATGTCAGCCTTTCTACAGGCGGAGTTCACCAAGCAACAGAAGATCAGAATTTCACATCAGTTTTTTCTCAGAAGGCATGTCCAGAAATCCTTATTGCTGAATTGTTACTGAGGTCAGAAAAATTCTTGGGAGATTACAGTTTGCCTCATGACCTCGCAATGTACATCTGGAGACAAGTCAAGATACAGACTGTAAAGCAAGAATATACGGAGTGATGTACTGGCTGGGCACTAGGCATACTGAACTGTGGTGCTGTAGCCAATTATCATTTGTCATCCAAGATGCTTTCGCCACCTGTAGGCACTTTCAGCTTATACTTTAATTTTTAAAAAAGCTGAAAGATTTCTGTAGCCTTAAACGAATACAGAAAATTCTTGGGTAAACCTATGACAAGCAAGGCCCTCCAGATTAAAATGAACATATAAGGATGGTTGCAATTTGCAAAACAATTTTCTTGCCTTTAAGTCTTGTCTCTGAAAGTCACAAGACTCAGTGTCTCTGGATAGTGAAGTCCACCTCCCAATTTTTGCACTGGGCAGCGATTTCAAGGAAGAGGACTGAAATTTCCAGTCTGCCCAGAGGCTTTCCTTGAAGCTTATTTGTTACAGTTAAGTGCACCTTATTCAATGAACACTGTAGCTGTAGCCAGTGACTATAGCAGCTGTAGGTATTACACTGCCCGATGTAAGCGTCTCACTCGTAACACTGCCAGCTCTCTAGAGCATTACCTCCAACGAACACAGAAGGCACCGGTACTTCTGTGAAGCCATGCTGAGCACTATTTTTCAGTTCTTGTCACTTGATACCTGAGTGTATTCTGGACAGGCAAACAGGTGTTCTCAGAACCTGAACCAGGGACTTCGTTAGATAAATGGTGTGACCCTGAATTAGCCAAGATCCACTCTTTAGCAAGCACTGTAGACTCCAAAGTTGTACATGTTTGAAGCACAGAAAAGGCTCTATCGTTTTTAAAGAACCAAACACCAAGAAGGAACTGAAGGACAAATTAGCAGCAGAACTGTTGATGAGTGCCTGGACTTGAAACAGATCATGATTTTGAAGGCATGAGCCACATATGCTTGTTTAATTGCATCCAGCCAGCATGACAAACTATTAAAAAAGTGCACGCTCAGTTTACTCCTCAAGCCTATGGCAACACCTCCTAGAAGAGCAATTAAAGCATCAAGAAACTAACTGGCAAATAACAAAGATTCTTCCTTAGAAGGATAAGCTCATTTTGGTAAAAGACTAGGGCAACAAGCTAAACCATAATGGGGCGAGAGGACATGATGTGCACATTGACTTATTTTTGTATTAATGAGGAAACGGAGAGAACTATTTTATCCATTCAGTTATTTCCTTTATTTGTTAAACTTGTGAAATACAAGATATACTATGTTTCCCACAATCCGAACTACCAAACTGCAAGTTGCACATTTATATTTGATTCCAACTGGCAACCTTAACTTGGGTAGAACCAGGTAAGCACACAAGGCTGCTTTAATCACAAGGTCCTTCTATTGAAGTAATTAACTGGATTATCTTTTTTTTTTAAGATGCTTTACTGCATAAGAGGAAGTTTTTAATTAACATTATTAAAATTCCTCCAAGATTTGGATGCAAATTTTACAAGGTCTCAGGACTAAAGTTCCTAACAAAAGAAAAATAGATCAAGACTATTGCTAGCTGTCTCACTTTGAAAACTTACAGCACAAAAAAAGCTTTTTCACTAGAATTAAAAACAAACCACCATGTCAACTCTGGTGCCCTTAGAAGTATATGGGAAATGTCGAACCATCCTACAAGAGCGAGTTACATGCCAAACATGCAGATTAGACAATGCTTTAGCCATAAGAACACCACTCCAGAAACTGCAGGTTAACCACCATCCTTCATTTACTGGTATATTGAGTCTAAGAAGCTGTTAGATGTGGCTTGTCATCATAAGCTTTTGCAATTCAATTAAAGTGATTCTCCTGTACCACTATCTTACTGAAGAAACCAACTGATTACTTTATTATAAACTAGCAACAGTAATAATAGCAAGTGCAAAAAGCTGTACATGCTTTTTTTGAATTATCTACAAGTATTTTATACCTGAAGAAGAAGAACAGGCAACCTTTTTATAACTACTTTGCCCAAAAAGAAGAGATCACAAAACCCGAAGTGACTTTATGAACAAAAGGATATGGCAGACCTCAGAGTTGACCTTGCTATAAAGGATCAGGGTACCAACGGGCTTAACTCGCTATTTGATTTCTTCCTGAGTTATGTAACTCACTCAAACCAGAGAGTTTGTCAGATACTAAAAATTTATTCTTGAGTACAGCCTGTAACACACAGCTGTTATCAACTACCTGTGCAAACATTTCATTGCCATGTCCACAACCAGGTATTGATCATTTCTGTGATTTGAAAACTACAAAACTTTCGAGATGGTAGGGTAGGGAAAGGCAAGGAGCAAGGTGTCTTACCCAGTTCAGAGACTTACACCATCAGATCGCTTTTACTCCAAAAATACTGCAATACCCAAGAGAAACAGCTGCAACTGCTTCAGAGCATCATACTTATGTTCTGAATTTAAACATCTCACCAGTATGAGTTAATTTATATTTATACAGTTTCTAAGGTAGAACAGTCTTCTGTGATTAAATGCACATGCTCTTACTAAGATGTTTGTTTTGGGATGGATGGGGTACTCTTAAAAAGCTTCTGTTTCTGAAGGAGGAGTTGGCTTGACTTCTACAAATATTTAAATCACCCAATACACTAAAGAAAGTGTGCTTTCCTGGAAGCTGAGCAGTAGTGTCTGAGAAGGATGTTAACGAGTGTCAAACAGAAATCATTTAGGTTTGCTAAAACTTCAACACCTGACATTCAAACAACAGATTAAATATGTCATCACCTCTTCCCTCACTAATGAGCAACAGAAAGAGTACAAAGACAAGAAGAAAGCAGTTGCCATACAAATCAGTATAGGAACTCCAGGGCCAGAGCGGTGTTTGAAGCCATTTTAAAAGCCACTTTAAAGAGGGGCAAGACTGGTTTACTCCTGCAATATCTAGATGAAGCTTATCTTCTCCAATAAACCTGCAGGTTGTTGGTTCAACTTCCAGAGAATAAACATGAAATACGACCACCCCTTTGCTAGAAAATTTACTGATGCCCGGGGAACTACTCATGACAAAGGAATTCAAAAAAGCTATCTGGAACTGTTGAGACGGGAATATTTAGGCCTATTATTAAACGCTTCTATTAGCAACCACTTAATGAAGAAACTACCGAGATTTTTCATATCCAGCACAAACCAGAAATTTTCTTTTCACTCTGGTTTTCCCTGCAGAAGACAGAAGCTTGGCGTTTTAATACTTTGGTAGTTCAAAGAACATTGGCAACCCATGTTTAATTAAGGCCAAGAAGGCAAAAAATCCAGACTTCCATTTCCAAGATCTCATACTTTAAAAATCATAGAGGCGCAATTATGCTGATTTTAGTGGAGTTACTCAATATCGAGCCAGCCTGGAGTAATCAGCAAAGATATGTTTCCTATTCCATAGGTGGCTTAGAAGAAGTGCCTCCTCTTATCTTGAGCTCTGGTCAGTGGAGCTTGACAGAGAGCAAGAAAGCATGTGACACACACGCAGTCTCCTTAGCAAATACTTGAGCAACCTGGTGCTCATGGCTCTACACTTCAGATTCTGCATACAAGGAGGACACTTTATCTGTTTCTGGTATTAACATAAAGCATTCGCATCTACTTACAAGATGGAAACTGCCAGGAAGGATGAGAAATCCCAGCACTGAATATTCTAACGTATTTGCCATTGCACTCAAAATCAAATTTGCAGTTACCATGTCAGACACAAATCTCCTCCTTAACACTTGCTCTGTAACACTACTTCATTGAGGTAGCATCTTCTGCTTGTATGACACCTTGGCAAAAAACTACCAGAATTACCTTCTTTTATGTTCTTTTTCCAACTGCATGTGACAAAGATAAATTGTGAGTGATCAGCATTTCAAATTCTTCAGTTATTAACCTAACTTTTGCAAAAGATCAGTTGTCCTAAATGGCATCACAAAAATTCTGCTTAAGACTAGGAAAAGGCAGATTGAAACAGCATGCAACAACCTCGAGTCGAAACTCATAAAACTGCTTTACAAACGTACAAGAAGCATTTTTCCTTTACCAAAGCAGGTGTAACTATTAGCTAGTAGCTACTCAAACTGCATGGTATCTTTACATTTGAGAGATGACAACCATAGTTCTTACTCAAGACACAAAGCTGCGATAGTGAAGGCAGCCCCCACACAGGTCCTTAGGCAAAAAGGAGTGCCTCTTTGGATGTTTTTCCACCAGTGCTATCGATGCACCACAGCTAATAACTGAGCTGTGGAACAGTGAATCCCGACAGCAAGTCATCATCTCACTGCTGAGCAGTTACAGAGAAATCAGGGGAGCTCCACACAGACAACTATGATGAGTCCTCAACATCCTGAGTGAGTTCTGCAAGGGATATTTTGACAATATCCAAGCCAACAGGAGCTGACAAAGAGACCCTTTAAGTAACCTGAATGAGCCTTATCCAAGGCTTTAGCTCATTCCTAGTTTAGAGATTTCTTTTTTCCACAGAACAGCACTTAATTCACAGCTTCAGGTCATCCATGCACTCGACCAACAATCGCGACACACTACTTCACTCCAGTTACATACGAGTGCTTGACTTTCAGCAGAGATCACATATATGAGTTTACAGAATTCGCCTATACCAGCCTCCAGTGCCACTCTCCACAGCAAGGCTCAGGACAGAGTTTTTACATCCGTAAGGCAGCAAAAAAAGGTTAAAAACTTCCAGGCTGATCTCTGTACAGGGGTATGACAAACAACATGTCTCTACATCACTTCTAGAGAACTGTTTAATTCAAGCAGTATGTATCATATCTGCTATTCAGTCAGCTCTGCTGTCCAGGTAACTACCACCAGCAGGCAACCAAGTATCAATTACACCACTGTAACATTATTTTACACAGAGCACTCGGTAATTTCTCAATGTTTTTCTTACCTTTGTGTTTGTTCCAAACTCTGGAGCAGAGACAGATATCATCGTTCCTATTTCCGTGCTCAGTTCACTTGCTGCTTTGGTTTCCTTTGTAGTGACAGGTTCTGGACTTCTGACAGAGGTGGGAGATGGCTTCTCCTGTCCCTCGGGCTCTCCCTGTTGACCATCCTTCACCTTCCTGTTCTTTAAAGAACGCTCTTTCCCAATAGGACCAGGTTTATACTCTTTGTTTTCTACTGGACTCAAGTCTGGAAGCTAAGTTAATGTTAACTTGTCAGTGATGTCTTCCCCTCCATGTCCTATCCCACAAGAATATTCTAACATGCTTAAAATAATTTTGTTTAAATCTAACAAAGTTTTCCTGAAGGGTAAGCATTTTCTAACAAATAAGTCATTTGAGACTTTAAAGTTAGTGATACGTACTTGAAGTGCATTCATTCTGAACATTAAGAATCTAAACCACTGTTTTCAAGCAATACACGTTTTACGTGAAGTGGCAGAGTTCAACGACAATAAGATCTAGTTAAAACCCACAAGAGGAATCCAGCCTGACTCTCCTTACAAGAAAAGCATAAAAAAAAATATAGAAGCCACAAGACTTCAGATAGATACAGGTTATTTCAATTTTCAGAGAATCAGGATTTTACAGGGCCCCAGGAAACTAGAACAGAAGACTCTACCTTCATTTGAAGCTATCTCGATGTGTGGATGTTAGCAGCATGTTTCCCTAGGAATTAAGCACTAAAGGGATATCCAGTAAAAATAAAACACCTACATGCAAGTGCTGTGTTATATTGCAGACACCAGAGCTGGAATAACTGCTGCAATTCACTAGTTCCTGTTCGTGCAGCTGAATTAAAGCAGAATGAAGGGCCTCAGGGACCATGAATGCTCTGCTGTTTACATAGCCATATCTCTTCTGGCTGAGACTACTCAGCCCATTTCACTACTGAGCAGCACAAAGATTCCTTAAAGGCAGTCCTTAAAATCCTATTCCTTAAGCTTTGATAGTGGAAAGACAGAAGGTATTGTCTCTGTAAATACAAGCCAGCTGCTTTCCGCAGTAGACAACAAGGCTTTACAACAGAATGCCTTTGGGAGGGTGGAGTTTCCCCAAAGGTATCTGGCACCCTCAGGAGGCCAGCAGAGACTAGCTTTCAGAGGGAAGGAAGAAAACAAGCGCAGAAACAGATGCCTGAGCTCTCCAATGCAGCAGTTAGGAACATCAGATCCATCTCACCCCAAATATTTTTTGCTCTAACAGTTTACAGAGGTAGAAACTCCTCCAGACACTTTAAGGTCGCATTTAGAGAGGTAAACTGCTTTGTTTCAAGTACGGTTCTCTTACATTGCCCATATTAGTTCAACAATATCAACCTCTAACCCTGAACATAAGTTTGTATTTTGGCTTCATAGCAAATATCACCACGGGAGTGGTGGGTGGGTAGAAATTGTTTGTTGGGATTCTTTGTCATCAAGACAGTTAAAGGACTACAGCCTTCTCCTTCAGAAGAGCACACAAAAACGTTCACCTCCAATGAATTTACCATTTAGTCACACATTTGTCTTTCCACAATATCTACAGGAGTCTTGAGAGCTACAGCCAAGCCAAAAAAAAGGAACTTTCTGCAAACTGAAGTAGACTCTTTCTCTCTCTCTATTTAACTTTGGAGTTCAGGATCTTTAAGTGATTTCACAGGGGTTGTTTTAGGCATGCTGCTAGTATATCTGAGATACGGGCTTTGAACATGCTGGGTTACTGGAGTTCGCCAGCAATATTAACTACTGCGTATTTCTTTGCTATAGGGGTTTTATATTTTGCAAAAACCCCATGAACTGCAGCATACCCACTGAGTGCCTCATGCAGCAGAAGTTAAAGTCATTCTAAATGTGATTGCACTTTCAGATTTCAGCTTTTTTTGGGAAAAAAGCCCCAAACACAACCAATACAAAGAAACACCCGGTCTTCTAGAAAGAGAAAAGGGCTTTAATTACATCAGGACCACTGCCAAATCTCAGGCATCAAGAGGGACTGAAATAGCTGGTTCTATAAGTGATCAGCCAAGTTTGTCTTCTATAACTACCTGTTTCTGGGAGTAAGCAGCTGGTGCTGAGCATTAGTGATGCACAGATATGTACGCATTGGAGGTGGAAATTACAGGAAAGTACATTTCATTAACATGAAAGATTACCAAGTGTAATCTAAATAACTGGAGAAGAAAATATTACTCCTTGTGAGTGATAACAATGGAAATACAAGATGATGAACGAATGGAGACCCTAAATCTCTGCAGGGTCAGCAATACACTTTTTTTTTAAATTGAAGTAAGTTTGATTACCTATGCAGTCTACCTACAGTAGTTGCAAAAAAATTTAATCATCCAGACATCTATGCCTTTGAATTGGAGACTTCAGATTAGTGGCCCTAACAGTCCTCCCACTTCTCAAAACAACTCTTTTCCTGCAACTTGGTGTACTACACATCTTGGTAATCTGGCTACAAAACTAAGCAAGGCACCATGCATCATTTAGAGGAGGGCAAGGCAGGCACGGTGGCAGGAAGAACTACTGAGACAAGATACAGCCAGGGCAGAAACAGAATGCCCGCTTTAAAACAGCTCTCAAAGCCTGAGTGAAGTAAGATCAAGAGAAAACCAAAAACCCCAAACTATGAAACAAAACCAAAACATGACCATATCCATAGTCTCTCAAAGCAATCACAAATCCATACGCCCATCCCTGCTCTAGCCACATCCCTTGCTCCAAACACAGAGCCAATGGACAGAACTCTGCTGGGCTAGGATGCTGTTTACTTACACTTGCTTCTTGAACTGAATTCCCTATCTTCTCTTCAAGAACGAACTTACTGATCGTTTTATGAAATACAAAAGGGGAATGCAATTTTTATAGGTCTAGTCCTAACCGAATGAGTATTCCAGTATTTATAACCTCTTGCTGGCTGAGCTTCTTTAGGTTTAAAAGTTTATACTAAAGATAAGACATTTTACCTTTTGTGCTTTGATGGGTCCAGCCCGAGGCTGTTTCTGTCTTTGCTCTTTCGGTTCTGGTAGCTTGTCAGTCGACTTCTCAGAAAGTACAGGGCCAACTTCACTGTCACTGCCGCTGGAAGCTGGGGCTCCAAACTGAATAGTTTCTATACCAAGATCGACTCCACCTTCTTGCCCAGGCTTTGTCCCCTAGTTAAAAGGTAAACATTTAACACATTTCCTAAAATTTCTTGATCTGTACAATGCCAGTGGTTCAGAAAAAAACACAAAATACTCTCAGCTGAAAACCACCAAAAGGGTACTTTTATATTCTGCCAGCAAAAGTATTATCTGTGACTGCAACAGATTTGCAAGAGTAAACAATATATGAATGCACACTTCCTCTTCCTCAAGTTCCTACTGTTTATACCAGCTCAAGAGTAAACAAAAAAAGCAGCAAACAAATATGTAAACAAGATCAAGGCAACGAACTGGTAGAGAAGGGGGAGAGAGACAAGTGCAATTTCAAAATTCCAGATCCAGGTTCACAACACTCTCCTGAAAGTTCAAAAACTAGTGTTCAATTCAAGAGGAACAGTAAGAAACTAAAAAAGATTTCCAGATCTCCTTATGCAGTTAAAATGGTCTTCTCAAAGAGTTAAGTCATATTCTTACAGTTCAAAACTATAAAGTCAAAACCAAAAAAGCCCAAGAAAACAAAACCACAGGACTTTAAATGTAAAATTTCGGACTACACAAATTACATGGGATAAGAAGAGCTAAGACAGTTAGAAAGCATCTACTGCTTTTTATATCTCTGATTTAAAAAGGGACACAAAAAGCACTTAGTTCCTTGGAGACACCCTGTTTCTGTCTACATTACTGAACTATACACAAATGTTCGCATGCAAATTAGGCATTATTTTTACTTTAAAATGCACTAAATAACAACTATCAATAGAATCTGTGAATGGCTGAGATTTTATTAAGAGAATAGTTTTTCCATGCTGCAGTCATAAAAGCACTAGCCCGTATCCTCTGTTTCTGAACTATCTCCCAACTTCACAGAATTCTACACATACTAGTTTAAGTATGTGCATGCCAGCATACATGGATAATCTTCACCCAATCCCAACGAGAGATGATTTTGGAAAGATTCACATATAACTGCTCTTCTTGCCTCCATTCTTACCTCTGGAGATGAAGCTGAACCAAAAGATGTCAAAGGCTTGTTCCAAGCACTGACTGAAGGTGGTTGAGGTGGGCTAATGGGTCCCACTGGCAATTAAGAAAAGAGTGTTAAAAAAAAAACAAACCCAAAACCCAAAGTTGTTAAATGCATTCGACTGAAGTTATCATTTGACTGTGAATTAAATTCTAGATATCTTGATTAAATAAGCTTTGGTTAAGAAACTGTTAACCTGTTCAGCAGTTAACAAAATGCTACCTATTAGCTGCTTTCAAGTGGGGCAATCACCATCTTTGGGAGCATGTCCAAGCCTGACAACACAGACTCCTGAAGGGAGTGACAGCTGCTCATTCGTAGTGAATGAAGAACATGACAACGTAAAACACTGAGTCCTATCATACTGCAAAAATCTCTTTTCCAAGATCCTACAAGGCTGCACTTGGGAATACTGCCCTCTAGTCTCTATGCAAAATACATTTACATTCGCAGGTAGAAATAAGACATTAATGGAGAGTACACGCAATCAGCATTCTCTAACTACAATGCCCCAAAACCCTGTCTCAAATCTAGAAGACACCACTTACACTTTTTGGAGATGTCATTCAGAACTGCTGTAGGAGGCACCTTGTTTTCCCATAATTCGGTTCCTAGACCATTGTGAGCCTGAGTGTTTTGCAGAACTTTGCCTGACACTGTGTATTCCGTGCTGGCTGTCCCTCCTGCAGTCTGGTTTTGCTGCTGAACAGAAACCTGTGGCTGACCTGGAGTCTGTGTTGTACACGGAGGCTGTGCCTGAGCTTGTGCTTGAGTTTGTGCCTGCTGTGCAGCTGCAGCTGCTGCCTGTTGCTGCTTTTTGGCAAATCTGGGTGGGAGCTTGGAATTCTGACCTCGGCCTTTTTCACTTGATCCTTTTTTGGTCCAAACCTGTAAGAAGAAATCAAATTTTGTTCTTACAGCTGATAGTCTGTATGGACAAACAATTGTATACTGTGTAGCAGCAAAAAGCAAACTGGTTAAACAGGTCTTACAGAAGGTTCTGTTAGGGGTATTTAACCACAGGAACAATGCTTTATTTCTCATCCATTTTCCTCTTGGAATCAGCTGATATACAAGTAATAGCATAAATCTTTATCACAATATGAAAAATAGTGTTTCCAGTTTGCCAGTTCCACCTGCCTGACAGTGCCCAACCAGGAAGTACGGAATCCTAACATGACTAAGTGAAAATAAATTTCACTTACTAATTCTGAACAACTCAATATTAATACAACTATCTAGCTACACTTGGATGGAAATATAGCTTCTTGGAAAAGAAAATTCTGCACGCTTCACAACATTCTCACTACTGCAAGGAACTCTTTCCCATTATAAATGTTTGTCTTGTACCTGTACTGTTTGTTCTTCCTTCTTTCTGCGCTCTTCATCTTGCAAGCGTTTTTGTTGCTTCTTAGACACCACTTCTGTGAAACCATCATCATTCAAGTTAGATTGGGAGTCTTCAACTACTGTCACTTCAGGGTGATCATCAATGATCACAACACCTACAGAAAAAGGAAAGGTATAGATGCTGCTGTTTTAACAGCCTCAGATGCAGGGCACCAAGCCAAATCTGCTTTAGAGTGGAAGCAATTTCCCCACAGACACAGATGGTGGCCCTGATTAAAGGTAAGCTTCTGCTTGTCAAGTGCTTTGCTGTTGAGTTCAAGACAAGGAGTTAATCTTTAAGAAGTGAAAAACTGGAGGCTCCTGTACCAGACTCTCCAGCAAATAAGAACTGAAACAATCATGAACAGCCTTCCCCAATATTAGCTGTAAGTTTATCAGTGATATCCACTGCCTTTGTTTATGAAGGTTAAGCAAATTATTGGTGTGGTGGAAAATGGTCTGAACAACAGAGTTAAGATTAGGTAATAGAACAAAATTGTTCTTATGTATACATAAAAACACACAATGAGATTTGCCACCTTTGAAAGGCACACTCATTGTTAATTAGATACGCCAAAGGGAGCAATACTCCAGTACACTGGTGTTTAAAAAAATCACCTTTCCTCTTTTGTAAGTTTTCAAACATCTAGCTCTAGATGCAGGAAAGCTAGCAGGATTATAAACTCTTGTCAGCATATTACCAGTACGTACTTGCGTAATTATTTAGATCAAATTGAGACAAGGCATCCACTTTTTCCTTAGGCTTCTTTGGACCAGCCTTAGGCTCTTCTCTCTTTTTGCCACTTGCATCCTTGGTGTTCTTTTGTCCTGCAGCAGTAACACCTCCATCCTCCTGATGTACAGAGTTGCTGTTGGTGGGATCCACACCAGGGACAGTTGCTGTCTGCTCTTCAAATGGCCTGTATTAGGAAAAACAAAAAAAAAAAAAAAGGGAAAATTCACAACCAGCCACAGAGAACACTCAGGAAGGAGCTAACAATCTAATGCAGATCACATTATAGGGTTACAGGAGCCTACTGTGCAACTTCCTTAGTAGGCTCCAGACTTTTACTTTCAGCTCATCAACGAGCAGAAGCTCAACAGCAAAAGGTGTTCTGGGGACATATCAAACGCCTTGCTGCCAAAAAGAAACACTAGAAGAAGCATAAATTTAAGGTCAACTCTGGAGAGACACCAAAACTCAAGTATGCAGTTCAGAACTCCAGTAAAGTCTTCCATGGAAAAAAACAAAACAGAAGCTTACAGTATGCAACGTGAGCAAATATAAACAAGGTACAATACACTTGCTCCACAAGCTCACATGTCAAAAGCTATGTGAAGCTGTAAGAATCAATTTGCAGCATTCTGACTTTGATGTGGAACCTGAAATACCCAGCTTTTTGCCTTAACATCACCTTTAGCCCAGGTAAAACCTGAACTTAGAACAAAGGAACATGCAAGTACAAGACCCTAGAGTACAGGGTAGGCATCCAATGAAAAAATGTCTTGTCCTGCCTCACACTTGTCAGACTACTGTGCACTGTGGCTATAAAACAGTGGGAAAATAGTAACATTAGATAATTGTCAAGTTTCAATAAACTTTAGCATATAGAGTAATAAAACTTAGTCTCAATGGCAAGTATTTCTCAACTTGCTCATCTATATTAGGTCATTGATCTAAGAACATAAAAAGCAAAATGCAATGCAGCAATCTATGTCTTAAACTGCAAAACTGCTTAACATTTCAGCTTGCATCCAGACCTTGAGAAACAGCTCGACTCAAACAGTTCTGCATTTTTTTTTAACTAGGCTTTTTAACACTGTGCATACATACAAGAATACTCTGCTCTCAGCTCCATGTTTCAAGTGTCTGTAGATAAACAGAAAAAATAGGAAGTACGCATGTGTTTGTCTTATTCTCCTTTCTAACAGTTATTACAAACCTAAAATAACTACTAATCATTTTGAACAACAAGAGGACAACACAAGACTAAGACCATATGTGCTTCTGAACAGAAGCTGGTACTCACCCTCTTTTTCCACTTCTGGGTGGAGGACCACTCCGCCTTTCACTCCTAGGCCCCGTGAAGTTCCTCCCTGGTTTAGCTGGCCCATTGTTGCCACGTCGGTTTTGACGGTCTATGCCAGGCCGTTGACTAGAAAAACTTCTCTTGGCTATTTCCCTTTTTGGGGCTCCAGCGTTTTCTCCTACCTTTGCAGCCGCCTGTGCTGCTACATCTGCTGTTTTCTTCTCATCCCTCTCCCGCCTCTCATTGAAGTCACTGCTTTCTGAGGCTGTTTCCCACTCTTCGTTTGCCTGGTCTGAAGAATTCTGGTTGGACAAGTCTGGTGTCTTACTTCCTGACACATCCATAGCAGTGTTGGAGGGCTCACTAACTGCATTACTAACTGTGGCACTTGTCGATGAGCTGGTTACTGCCTCACTTATCTTTGATGCGGCCTCTCTTTCTTTCAGGCGCCTAAAGCGTGGTGGCTTATCTTGCCTTGGAGGTCGAGCAGGCCTTTGTCTTCGTGGCCTCTCTCTGTTTGGATCAAACTTTCTCTCAAATTTTGGAGGTCTTTTATCAACTGGTATAGGACCGTAATGTTCATTTCTTCTTGGAGGCTCCGCATCTTCTGGTTTAATGATCTCTGTTTGCCTCGGGTTCCACTGATTGTCTCTGTAGGGTGGTCTCCTTATTGTAGATGGACGTGGAGGGCGCCCACCAGGATCCCTGCCACCACGTCTATATATTCCACCTCTGCCACGTCTAGAAGGCTCTCCTTTAGGAAGAAATCCTGGTTTGGGCTTGTTCTCGTCATCTCTTATATACGTTTTTTCTAGGGATCTGTTGTCTACTCTGATATGGTTTTCAGGTTTGAATGACAAGGGCTTTGGAGGTTTCTTGCTATCAGCTCTCTCTTCTCTTTTTGGGTGCTTGCCTTTGATTAGACTGTCTTTGTCTGAAAGCAGCGTGTCACTTGCACTTTCGTGAACTTCACTGTCAGAATCTGTCTCCGACCCATGCTGTCGCCGCCGTTTTGGGATTACTTCAAAGTCGGAACTCTCACTACGAGTTTCACTCTCTTCTCTCTGCCTAACAGGCCCTGAAGGCACGTGGTCTGATCTAGGCTTAGGATCTCTGTAGTGTGGGTACTCTCTGTTGTGGCCCCTACTGCCCCGACCACGTCCTCCGTAAGAACCTCTGTAGCTACGACCTCTGGAATAATACTCCCCACGGCCCCTGCCCCTGTATCCCTGATCTGGGAACCAGTCTCTATCCCTAGCCTCCTTCCAGTATGTCCTAGGTGGTAAGCCAGGCTCTCTTTTGACTGGTCTGGTTTCCAAGCGTGGTTTCTCTACAGCCTCCTTGCTAACAACCTTCTCAGTCTGCTTTTCTTCCTTCACTGCTGTAGATGGCTGCTGAACATGTGGCTGCTGCTGTGCTGCCGGCTGAGCAGGCAGCTGCTGCTGTGCTGCAGGGGGAAGCTGTGGAGCAGCAGGCTGGGCAGCCGGTAGTTGCTGCTGGACTGGAGGTGGGGGTGGCTGAATCGGAGCTTTAGCTGTGGTCTCGGTTTGACTGCTCTCCTGGCTGGCTGGAGTCAGAGCAGCATCCTGGGTTATCTTCTTAGCCAGAGGAGCGCTGCTGGGGGCGGATGTCTCTGGCTCAGCCTGAGGCAGAGGCACTTGAGGTGCTTCCTTTTTGTCAATTTTCTCAGACTTGCTAGGTTTTTCACTAGCTGTCTTTTCTCCTTCTTTCTCCTTCCTCTGCTCACGCTCTTCTCTCTGTTCACGCTCTTCCTTCATATCTCTAAGCACAGGTTTTTTAATAGGACCCGATCTTCTCACTGGTCTATCACCACCTTCATCTCTCCTGCCATAACCTGGCCTAGGACCCCATCTTGTTTCAGACTTCAGTTTAAAAGTTTTTTCAGGTTTTGGTCCTTCTGATGTTCTATTACTGATCAAAATTTCTTTTTTTGGCTTAATCTCAAGTCTCTCAATTGTGTCCTTTGTCTCAATAGGCCTGTTATTTAATTTAGGGATATTCATTGCCGTCTCATTCCTCTGGTCTTCTGATTTCAGAGAGTGACTTGAACCATGGGAAATGCTTCTCTTTAGTGAAGAGTGACTTTCCCCCACAGGCACCAATTCTTCTGGAGAGCTATGTGTAACTGTCTCATTTACTCCTTCAAAATTAACTGCCATATTAGGTGTGTCAGTTTGCAGAGGTTGTACATCTTCCAAAGGCCTGCTTGGGAACTTTTGTACCTCCACTTCTCCTGATTCTCTGAAAAAGTCTGTCTTTGGATGAGAGTCCAACTGGTTGTGTTCTACAGGATAAGCAGCAGCAGGGACAGCAACTCGTTCTTGCTCCAAGTGTGCCTCAGACCTAAGCAGCAAGCAATTACAAATGTTAGGGTGGGGGGGGAATATTTTACTCATAAAATATATTTACTTAAATAATTTTCTATTTCTATGAAGGATTAATGTCAGCTCAAGGAAATAATGGGTATTAATTTTCACAATGGCTGCCAGTTGCAGAGGTCAGTTTTGTTCTATCCTGATTTAAGAGTCAGCGTCAAATGTACAATTAGCTTTAGGAATCTATTATTGTTAATGGCTATAAATGCAATTTTAAATGGAGCCTCCAAGTTAGCAGGCTAATATCACAAGTATTACCCAGACGGCAGTACAGCAAAAAGAATTATTGGGTACTTCTAAAATGTAGCGGAAGCCTTCCTGACCATTCATCATGCAGCAAAACTCAAAAGTGACTGTCTTGCTTTGTACCACTGTAGTTAACACACCACTTTCAAAACTAATATATATCAGACAGAAGTTCTCTGATATGGGGAGGATGGAGAACAGGACAACACTGCAAAAGTGTTGTACAAACCCGAAAATTCAAAATATTATGGCAATCACCATTCATCAAACTAGGTTAAGGATCCTAAACAAGGGGCAAAAAGTCCTTCAGCACCCCACTACAAAGCAGGCATGTCTTTTGTTTTATACAACAGCGCCAAGTCCACTGCATCCCTCAGCCACAACTCCTTTTAAAGTTTTGTGTGAAGAGCAGCTATAACTCAGCTTAAACTGCATTTTGCAACGTAAGTTACACAGCCAAGCATGTTAAGTATGCATGGCTTGGAGAAGTGACACACAAGAATATGTAACTCAGGCTTACCTCAAATCGTCAGGCTCTTCTAACACTTTGGGAGGAGAACTAGATTGCTGAGGTTCTGCATGGGGGTACGGGTCGGACCCCCACATCATGCGGGGCTCCGACAAAGGAACAGCGTGCTCTCTTGCTGAGCGAGCTATATGTTCAAATGAATCTGAACTAGTTGCTGACCCCTCTATCTGGTCTCTTCTCATCAGTGGTTTGGGAGGCATAATTCCTGTGACAGATGCAAGTTCAACAATTGAAATCAGTTTAACACAAGCAAAGAAACCTACCTCAAGACAAACAAAGCGTATCAGGAGGTACTGAAGAAAACTATCCTCTCTCCTCCAATCTCCTTTCCTCTGTACCTCCTGTGGTTGAAACTAAATGTCTATTCACTGCCAGCTGACCTAAGAATGACTAAAAAATATTCAGCACTAGTACCCTATACCCTATGCACCAGCAAAAGAAAAGCTGCCTGCTTCCACTACAATGGGATGAACCAGGTCTGTAGACCTGTAAACTTGTGGATGAAGTTTCTGATGAAAGATCTGAACTGCAAAAGGCAAGATGAGTGTACACACAGGTAATTTTTTATTAAGGACTCTGGGTATTTTTTTTTATAACATGTTAAAGAAATTCTACAGTTTTCACTGTCTTTGCTTAGCCTGCCATTTACTCTGTTCTTTCTTTGCACTCATTCACGATACTTAGACAGCTAATGAGCAAGGGAATGGGTATCTCTGTTATATTACATGCCAGACTTGTATTATTTATGCACAATACTTTCCTAACTGCAAGCCACATGGCCATTCCACAAATTAAAAGGGACTTTAGTGCCAAGAATCTGAAAACACAAATTTACTAAGACTTAGTAAGAGGTGCTAATACATAATACAGCAGAATTCCATGTTTTATTTTAGATTAAGAATATAGTATCCAGGGCTAACATGTAATGAAACACAAATGGTAAATACACTATTTTTCTCAGTTCAACCTAACTCATACCAGCTTTAATATCTGTAGCAAAGTAAGGCTTTTGCTGACATTCTGAATACATCCTTAACCGTCACTAACATGCCTGCAATACTGCAGAAAGCTACAATTTTACTTTATAGTCAAAGATATACATTGACACATGACTATCATTTTTCCGGTATTACTAAAATCTATTTTGTCTCAAAACAATGAAATAACACAGTTTTCTTTTTAAAAGAACCCACCCATTTGATGCTACTATACATAGTGTGGTTAGGGAAAGACTTCCATTTCAAAACACAGAAAAAGTTCAGCAGTCAAAAAATGCTGCCAGATTTCACCTGGGTGAATAGGCGGCATATCCATTGCAGGTCTTCCTGACATCATTCGTGGGTCCATGTAAGACTGCATCATAAGCCACCGTGGATCAAAGCCCATTGAAGCTAAATGCTGAGGATGTGGCTGCATGGGCTGGTAAAGGGGCCTATGCTGGGGAGGCGGGACAGGGCCACTGGAAGGCTGCGAGGGAGCAGACGGTGGAAGGACACCTTGTTGTTGCTGCCACTGCTGCTGTTTCATTTGCTCCTGCGTAACAGAAAACAGTATTACACAACTTTTTGTTACGATGAAGAGCAGAATTCAAATAACCCTTAGATACGAGTACAGTTATCTTCAGGACACTAAGCATTCTGAAAATTAATCTCAAACATGCATCAGGATGAGCTTGGAGAAAAGGGGGAAAACCAAACTGGACAATTTAGAATAGCTACAGTTTTGCTGGTGCTCAGCTGAGACACAGAAAGACCTATACTTCATTCATGCATGTCATGAATGCAAAGTGCTCTTCAGGCCATAGGACCAAAGTCCAAATCACATTAGTGAGTGTCACGCCCTTTAAGGAAAAGCTGCAGAAACAATGACCACCAAACTACAGGTTCCCCATAACCACAGGGCAATGCTCTACTTCAGCAACTGATGCAAAAATGGCCAGTTCTCAAAGCCTCTCTTGCCTCCTGCTCACTTACATACTTTGGAAGTGACAAGCAGCATTTCACGCAGAGCAATTCCTGCCAATACTACAGGTCTTACAGAAGCTAGAAAGCAACAACTTCAGCTTTTTGAAACTTCTATGGTCAAGTTCTTGTTCAGAACGAGGCAGAAGACATCATCCTTTTAATGAACTGGTTAGTTACCTGCTGCCTCTGAAATCTTGGTGGCAATGATTTCTGGAACTGCTTAGAATAGCCTGAGGAAACAGCAGGACGAGGCTGAGATCCTGAATCTGGCTCACTCTCATGTGTCACCTGTGAAATTTCTTTCTCATTCCGACCACTATCTTGCCGGGTAAAGACTGTTTGATCTTC
>Ga0181612_154075_pt1 | contig 31364 bp, 9 predicted proteins | sample HoacroProtozoa21_FD_119630 | JGI IMG/M metagenome (GOLD analysis project Ga0181612, IMG submission 119630) | Hoatzin crop microbial communities from Cojedes, Venezuel. Combined Assembly of Gp0051906, Gp0051904, Gp0051908 | reverse complement strand
TTACTATATTTTTCAGATGCTTAGATTTTTATGGCATGGACTCAATTTAATTCTTGAATTTCCATTTTCTTCAGATACAAATTTCTGTTTAGCCTGGCTCATGGGTTAACTGTTAGATTTCACTCCAGATAAAGATATATTTCAGTGGTGGGCACACTTCAGAAAGAAGAGATAGTCCTGTGGCTAACCTACTCATCTGTGACTCAAGAAATCTGATTGATCGATCATAGTCCCTTTATTTCTCCATCTCATATATCTCATTTTTAGTATAGGAATAAAAAAGCTTTCCAGACTCACTAGGAATTTTTTCTGGATATTGCTGGATGAGAGTGTACATAAATATTGTAGTTCTAGACAAACATAAAGAGAAAAGACTCTATTTAAAAACATGTAACCAGCAGTAAAACTATGTTGCAACAAGTATGTTTTAGCACCATCTAGCTATCTTGTTAGGTAAGTCACTAGCTGTAAAACAGTCGTGAAATCTGATCCTATCCTAGAAAAAAAAATCACAATGCAATTCTGTATTCTTTTTTTTCAAATTAGTTGCAGAAGTTGATCTTGAAATATCTGTATTTATACATTTTCAAATGACCAATATTAAAATGGATTAGAGCTCAAATTGGCATCTGTGTCTTGGTTTAAGATGAAAGACGGCAGAGTGTTAACAGTTTGCCTCCCATAGTTGTAAGGATGTAGTGGATATGAGTGAAATAAAATAGTTTTCACCATAATGCACTGCCCCGACTCAAGCCACAACATTGTTTCAACAAGCAAAGTCAGTGCGTGCTCTTCAAGCCTGTGCTCTGACCTGTACAAGCTCTGTGAATTCCCTCACTCCTGTCCTATGTTATGACTTTATTTTGATTGAATTCCCCCGTCAGGATGTGCTGAGGAGCAAGAAGAAATCGTTACCACAGTGTTACAGCAAGTGTGCTTGGTGACTGGTTTTCATAGTAAGTCCCTGTCCGTAAGTGTAACCTCTATAAAGTATGGAGTTTGAAAAAAATTGCAGACAAGCAGATGCAGCATCTAAAATCAGTGCCTGAGAGCTGTCTAACTGTCAAGATCACAAAGCTCTTTCAGAAAATTTGTCATATTAACAGCATTTATCCACACTAAAGACAGTGGCACCAGGCACCTGGGTCAGAGACAAGAGTCTCTTCTGTCCTCTTCAGGAATATGAAAGTCATCCATCTCTCTTTATCGCCGACACTGAGATGGCTAGAAGGCTGCCTATGATGTTGCTTGTGTGCAGTGTAGGGTTTTTGAGGAAAGAGGGAATTTAAGGTGAAAATACACCAAGATGATTGATTTGCAATGATACGATTTAAAGAAAATCACATATGAAAAATAGTAGAGTTAAGAAGATTCAGCAGGTGGATAAAGATGACTGACACATATATTGCCTGCTGTGCATCTTCTTCTATAAAGTTTCTGTGCTGATTTGGGATGTTAATTGATCTGGATCCTGATGAAACACCCGCTGTGTACAACAAGAGTTTCCAAAGACTCAGATGGTCTGGGCTTTCTTCTATCATGTATTCACTTGTTTCCTAAGAATTTATTCTAATTTAATAATTGAAATTGCATGGTTAGTACTGCGACCTGACTATGAAACAGCTCTGAGAAATCTCTTCAGGCATCTGAAACAACATTGAATTAGTGAACAGTTGAAAAATGTGTCACTCGGCTCAGACAGATGACATTTGAACATTTGTTAACTCTGCTTAAATATGCAATTAATTTTATTACTGTTTTTTTTTAAATAATGGTTCTATGAAATAGCAGCTATAAACTAGTCCTTATTTATTACACTACTAGTAGTATGTGGGGAAAAAAAATGATAAATGACATGCAATGGAGCCTTCAGTACTGAAGGAGGACTTTAATTGAACCTGCCTTCCTGCTGTATTGCTCAGCACAGAAGCAGTTTATGCAGCTCTGAAATCCTGTGTGGGTGAATCATCAAGCAAAAACCGCAAAGAATATAGAAGTGAAAGAGTAGTCATCACCTTCCTTCATGAGCAAAACTGGGAAGCTCTTAACTGTAACAATGAAATGACCTTGGATCAGAGCCCCAGGATCTTTCTTTCTGCTGCTATTTCTTTACATTCCTGTACTTTCTTTCAAGCAAATTTTTTCTGTTACTATGCCTTTGGTAGGATTCTTTTATTATTTTGTTTATTTAGATGTTGTTTTATCAGCCCCTTCTGCTCATTCCTCATATAATCAATCCAATATCTGTAGCTATGTTGAGTCCCCATTCACAGAGAAGGTGAGCAGGGACAATTATGTATATAATGTCTATGCTTCTATGATCATGTAGTTGTTGCTTTTTACCTGGAGCTGCAAGGAGTCTTTTTTTTTACTTGTGGTACTTTATCCTGGATGGAAATTATGCTAGAAGTCTTGTGCATTAATTGCACTACATGTGATATTTGTCATCTTCCACTTCATCTTCACAATTTTTTACATATATGGTGTCTTCCAACTATCACTGAGGAAGTGCAATGAAACAGGGAATGAATCACTACTGCATCAGCAAGGACACTACTGAGTCCAGAGTGCACCCGTTTGTAGCGTTGGCAGTCCAAATCTGTTTTAGGAAGAAGCAGAAACTGCAGGATTCATTTTGTTTGGGGAAATAAAACGTTTTGCTGAAGTGTCCTTATTAATGTACTGTTAGGCAAAGAGGTGTGTTTTTAGCATACTACTGAGAGCTGAAATAAATCTAAACTGACTTTTGCTTACCGTATGCCTTGTGTTAGCTCTTTCAAGATCAATTGATAAAGAAAATTTTTGTTAAGAGTGGAAAAAAGGCATATTATGCAACTTGGAGGGCAGTTGCTCTTTCTTCCTCCTTACCCGTTCACCGAAACTTAACCTAAGGGAAGCTTCTCACCGGTTCTAGACACTACCATCGTTAGATGACCACCGCACAGTGCATCTATGACCAACCTCAGTTTTGGCCCTTTGAAGTCCACATCTGCCTAACCTCTACTCTAAGAGCCAAGAGCTTTTTCTGAAGATGAAAACACCACTAGCTACAAAAACTGATATACCTCATATGGCATGCAGTCACTCTAAACTCAGTTAGCAGAGACAATAGTTTGGCCGCATCCTCCTTCAAATGTGACTAGTTCTCTACTCTGTCTGTAGCTTGGTACAGCTGTAGGGTGGAATGTAGCTGGGATTTGGGTATTAGACTCGAAACACAAACACCATGTCCAGAGATAAAAGCTTTTCTGTTGTTCCGTACTTGCTCTGAAGGTAGAAATGTTAACAATTCCAACCGTGCCTTGGGCATCTTCTAAAAAGGTACAATTCTGTTTTGGCCTTAAATACAAACATCACATTAATGGAATGGTATTCCTCAGAGAAACTGTGGGCTAAAGTTATTCCACAGGAGAATAGGCAAGAGCTGAGCTTTGTATAGCTTACAGAATAGATGGAATTTTCCCAACTGTCCTTTAGATAAAATAATTTCCATTCTTTGCGGAATTTGATTGCCTGATGGTTCTTTTGTTTATGCCAGTTCCAACTCCAACGTTTTCAGTGTACTTGTTACTCCCAGGAATCTGTCTGTCTGAAAGAAAACCCAAACTTGTGGAGTCCTTCTGGTTTCTTGAAGAGCTGTGATATTTAAATATGAAAGCTGTTGAGGGTCTTAGCAGGAAAATACAAAATATATGGGTCACCTAAAAACTGATTCCTTCAATTACCTGTTACAGGTATGTGACAGAGAGTTCCATTTGTGAAGCTTACTTTTCTTGTTGTATATGTGCAGTGTATTTTAATAATGTCTGCTGTGTAGATACTGTTATTGAGCGGAGGTTCTTTGCTCTCAGGATAACTATAGGATTATAGATACTCGAAATGTGTGTAATGTCAAATTCTTCAGCCACTAAAACGTTATGCCTGAGGCATTACAAGGCTCATTCAATTCAAATTTGGTGATTCATATTGTTGCACTGCGGTTAACAGAATTTTGTCACATCAGATTGGAATTTTCTGTTACAGCAGCAGGTTTGTGAGAGCAGAACTTTGACTGTAAATTATCTCAGTTTACTGAAGGTTACTGCTTGATGAAAGAGGACAGTGTGGTTAAAAGAGCACCTGTTAAGCAGATCAGAGAACTACAGGGGATGTCTTTTCTGGGCACTGAACCAAGTAATGACTAATATTTGTATAGAAAAATGTTTTTTATATAATGGAAGTATTCTCCCAACACTTTAAGAAAACCAGAAAAATCCCATATCTAAATAAGAAACAGTACTCCTCTTTTGGGAATGGGAGAAAGGGCAAGCCTGTATGTGACATATTGTCAAACCTGTATTAACTTTGAAGTTCATGGCTTTTACAGGTTGAAGAGATTAATCTTTTAAAATAACATTCATATTTGTCATTCTCATGGAGTTAATCTGGTGCACAGGAAAGCACTAAAGTAAACGTACGTCTGGTTAACGGCAGAGAAAATATTTCATGTGAGAGATCTCAAATGACCCAAATCACACTATTTGAGCTTGTATATACGACCATGTTCATTCACGTGGCAGCAACAGTTTAATTTGGTATTATCTATTTTACAAGTTTTCATTTGTTCTGCAGTCTGACAGTGCATAAAGGCCCTGATTGCATCTGAGGAGTTGTGGGGTTTTTGCATTGTTCGAGAATACTGTTTGCCAAGAGAGTACCTAAGTAAAACTGGTGCTTTGCAGGTCAGTTTCTTAGTGAAGGTGAGATAAAGTGTCAGTCCATTTATGTCCAGTTTTGGGGTGAGTTTTCCTTCCTACTGAGAACACACAAATCCCTACACAGTCATGCAATTACATGATCAGAGGTATACCTTGTCCCCATTCTGTATCTTCGGCAGTGAACAACAAGACTTTGGAAACTGTATCCAGACCAACATGTTTAATAGTTGCTGGTGGACCTTTCTACCACTAAGAATTTAATAACTCTCTGAGGTTAAAATAAAAAGATGAAAACTGCCCGTTAGCAGGAAGCATATCATGCTTCTCAGGGCTATCCCCAGAAGTGATTGTCTCAGACAACATTTCCTTTTCAGGAGATGCCTTTTTGATTTTCCCTTCTCTTGTTCCCCGTTTCTCACCTGACAAAATCAGATTTGTCTTTTGTCCTATAGGCCAGTGACTAGTTGGTGCATATAAGGCATCAAGGGAGAGCTGCTGCACTAGCATGTGGCAAAGAAGCTTTCAAAAAAATGGTGCTCTTGCTAAATAAATGGTTCCTCTCTCCTGCTCAACTTTACCTCCTCTGCAATGCTGTACTACAGAAGCACTGCAGTAAAAGAGGGAAAGACCATTGTGTTGAGCTAGAAACAGTTATGAGATACCAGTTTAGTATCTTTAGTAAATATGTCTATTAGAAAATTCAATATATTTGTATGTTTAGTAAATATGTATAAGGTATAGGTTTAGTTATGAGGGGAGAATCTGTTGCTCAATAGAGGATCTTCTGTCTGGGACAGAGGATCTAACACATGCATCAGCTTGCAAAGACTATGAGAACAAAAAGTCCCATGAGCATATTGAGGGATTTCTTAATTTTGGGGGTTAGTCGCTTTCTCTGTGCTGTGACAGACAAACTCTAGGAGACGCTGTGGACTGACAAAGCCCTAAGCTTTGCAGGTGAGTTGTCCAAACCAGATAACAAATCCTACTTGGTCCTCAAATCACACAACCTCTCAGACTAGAATCCTCTTAAAAATACTTATGCCTTGAGCTGAAAGGGAAGACTAGTGACAAGATGGCTTTAGAATATCGGAAAAGAGCTTAAACTGGGGGGGAGGATGTAGACACACATAGTAGAGTGTATATTTTTACTTTTATTTATGTATTCTTTCCTAAGAAAAACAGACTTACAAGCAATATTTCCAAAGTGTGTCTCTTGTACATAAAATTACTTCTAGCGCAAAACATATTTTATGCAAATAGCATTTCAACCATTTGCTACCGTTAATAAAATTAAGCTGTCAGTGTAAAGGAGTCACATGCCATGTAAATATATGACTGCTACTCCAACAGTTGCCAGTTGCTGATGTCTGCTGATGCACAGCACGAGCTGTGGAGGCTTGCAGCTATCCATGCTTTCATGGCTTTTCACAGCAACCCCGTGCTCAGACGTCCCCGGCCTTCTGCCTTCTTTCAGGGTCGTAAAGTCAGCTTCACCTCCAAGCTTCTCTGTGGGTAGGAGAGGTCCTGGGTCTTTCAGGAAAAGAGCAGGCATCACTGTAACATCATCAAAGGAAACAAAAATTGTTTCCTTTGAGCAACAAATTATACCAGCATTAAGCAACAATTACTGTAATGAAAATTATTGAAGCAGCAAGGTATCAGACAAGCTGTGTACATCTGGTCTGTTCATCTGCTTCTTTGGAGAGTGCTTCATAGACAGAGACTAGCACAGTGGGGTTTGTCATATTTTACTAGAAGGAAAGCAGAGGATGCTCTTCTCCCTCTTAAGGTTCAATTTTAGCCTCTTGAAGGAAAAAAATGATTAAATGTAGACACATCCTTGTATTTCTGCAACTACAGGCTAAGCATCTTCATGTTGTAGTTGCAGCAGAGGTAAGTAAGGTTAGACTGAGAAAATCTAGGTACTGCAAGAAGAAGTCTTTAATCATTTAGTACTTGAGAGTGTGTTAGGAAGTCCCATGCTGCTAAAAGATGCTATCTTGCAAATGAGATGTAAATTGGAGGTCCTGACTGTTTGTGATCATTAAAGATTTTATGAAGAATAGTGGCGATTAACTCTAATGTCCTGCCAGATTCTGGTGTGAATAATTACTTTTTTCCGAAAGGAGAAATTCCCTTTAGAACTGAAGTCAGATTATTCACCACCCCTGTCCTAATGTTTGGTAGCGTAATTACTAGCTTTCACTCCTTAAATTAATGGAAGTTAGTAGCTATCTAGTCATATGAAAGCCTTGTTTCTAAATTCAGCTGGCTAAATACGCAATTTGATGCTTCTTTTTCGCATTTGACTGAAGGAGTTGAGCACCTTAGAATCTTTTCAGCCAAACTGCATTGCTGGACAACAAAAATGCTCTTAGTCTGCTTTTATGCTATAGTTTCTACCACTGTTGCAGGTAGTTGGCAGTAACTGGATATAGACCAAGACAGATTAAATAGTGCTTGCATGAACACGCACATGCAGTTTGGCTGGAGAGCACGAACCTGTCTGACAGGTGCTGATGGCTTGGTGACATCTTGCATTGTATCCAAAATAATTATGTGATTAGACTTTAGGAAAACCTTCAGGAGCAATATATGACTGAAAAATACAGAGGGGGAAAAAAGACCTAGAACTTCTGGTATATTTTCTTCATTAATTATCACACTGCAGATAGTATTTTTGTTTCACATCTTAGATTAGGGAAAAAGTATTACCAGTTTAGCCCATACATGACTGGATTTATTTTGTTTTGTTTTGAAATTGTTTCTGATGAAAAACAGAGAGACCCATGAATTTCCCATTGAGATTTCTGTTTCTTTTCATCTGCTAATGATTTTCCCTTGTCCAAGACTCAGTAATGGCTCAAACTGAAATGTCGTCCTGTCGCTGTCAATGTCATTATTTTAGCCAAGAGCCTGATGATCTCTGACTATTTCTGATTTTTTTAATATTGCCTCCAGACTAATTCCAAGCTCTTAAATACGTGCTTGAAGATAGTGCCTTTATTAAATACTGTTCTAAATATCATATATTTATGAATTATAAGGTTCAGATGTAATCCACATTCAACTTAATCTAATTTAAACTACATGAAGTGCAATAACTATGGGCAGACAATACCATGTCAGTCCACCATGGGTTGAATTATTGCATACGTCCTGTAGAAAACTGGAACAAAAAGCAATGAAGTGCAACATACGCATAAGACTCTTATGATTCATGTATTCAAGATTAGGTACAACCTTTGGCCAAGCTATCATCTGTCTGTCATTTACACAGAGAGTTTTAATCCAGTTTCTATAATCTCTATATTCCTTTTAGGAACATAATTCACCTGACTTTAATAATTCCAGGAAAAGCCAAGGCCAGTGCTGTTCTGATAAACTGATCTAAGTATTTCCACTGCTAGAAAAATTACATCTTTTAACTATTGATCCTCGTTACAGTTTTGTCTGAAAGACCTGTCATCACCATCAGATATCTTTTTAAACACTAAGACTATGCAATGACTGATTCACTTCCTACCTTAATAAAACATACTCCTGAAATTTCACTTTCTAATTCACTGTTTTCCAATTCCTGAATCACTTTTTGTGGCTCTCCTTTAACTTCTTCATAAAACTGTTGTATTCAGCTTCCAGGAATTGGAAGATTTGGCAGATGTTATTTTCTGATTCTTAGCAGCTTTTTAAAGTCCTTTGTGGACATTGAAAATTTGCATGGACACACATAAAAAAGCATTGAAAGAAATATCTTACCTCATGTAACATCCCTTCCTGCAAAATGTGACTTTCAGTGTGCAGACTGTTCACTTTTTGACTCATCATTTAACGTCCTTCATGCTGCAATTCAGGAAATGCACCTTGAATATCTCTGCATGGAGGAGCAAGGGAAAAAGCAAAGCTTTGTGTCTTCTGGTGAAAGAATTATTTACCATTAAGGCTGGGAGCTGTCGTGCACCATCTTTCGAGTTGAAACATTAATATCTGTCTGTTCATGTAAAGCTTTATGAAAATATGTGATGGTGTAGTATGACCTTGTTTATCCACCCCCCAGATTTTTTATTCCACACTTGGGCAGTTCCTCCCTCTGTCTCAGAGCCATCTTTCTCCTTACTATGGAGGCAGATGTGCTGCCCTGAAACAATGCTGTACTAGGTACACAACTGCGCGATCAATTGTGCTGACTGTTATCAGACTGGATCAACTAGAAAATGCCTAGTACTCCAGTTATCATTAATTAAAATAAGCAGTATGTGTGCTCTGTTCCAGATGAGACAACCTGATGAAAAGAAAGCAGCAGGTAATCATTATGAAGCAGGTAAACAAGGCATTGCTAGAGCTGCAAAGAAAATAGCGGAAACTCTCAGGGATAATACATTAGCATCAGGGAGTGGGAAAGAGGAAAGAGCAAAGTGATGTTTGTTCCTAATTTATCTTCAGGAGCAAGATGGAACTTTTTTTCCTACCTTTCATGTGAAGTTATATGTTTAAATATGTGTCAGGTATTTAAAATTCAAGTTAAAAGTCAGAATTATGACCCAGGTAAATAGCAATCCAGACATAAAGCAAGCAAGATCAACATGGTGACAATTAAAAAAGCAATTATAGCAATTCAGAGACATTTTGCATTTTCTGGTGAGCAAATGAGCAAGTGATGAAGAGCAGGTTGGACAGAGGGTAGTAATTAGAGATTCAAAGTCTTGCTGGTGACCAGTTACAAATGTCAGTCCTCAGGGGCTGATACTGGTCTGTCACTCATGGTCAGTGACCTAGGCCATGGGACAGAAATCATTTTCAGCAAGCTCATGGACAACATCAAATTGGGGAGAATAATTAATACACTGGAAGGCAGAGCTGCTCTTCAGAGAGATCTCGACAAGCTTTACGAATAGGCTGGCAGAAACCTCATGAAGTTTAACAAAAGTAAATGCAAAGTTTTGTATCTGGAAGGGAGTTAACCCCATACAACAATACAGACAGGGGGAGAACTGGCTAGAAAGCAGCTCCACTAAAATGTCCTGGGACTTTTGGTGGACAACAGATTGAATACAAGTCACACTGGGCCCTTGGTGATGAAAGCTAACTCCATAGTGGTCTGTGTTAGCCAAAGTATAACCAGCTGGTGGCAGGAAGTTTGGTACTTGCAAGGCTGCATCTGCAGTACTGTCTATGTTGGGGCTTCCCAGCATAAGAGACAGATTGGCAAACTGGTGCAAGTCTGGTTGGCTGGAGAGCTATAGTACATGATGTACAAGGAGTGGCTGAGGGAGCCAGGTTTGTTCAGTCTGAAAAACAGATGGTAAAGGGGACATTTTATTACTGTCTTCCAACACCTGATGGAGGGTCAGAGAGAAAACAGAGCCAGGCTCTGAAGGAGACACTGTGAAAGGATAAGAAGCAATAGGCACAAATCTCAGCAAGGGAAAAAGGAAGGAAGAATTGCCCACAGTGGCTGTGTATCTGCAGCTCTGAAAATAATTCAGAACTGAAGTGTAAAAGGCCCTAAGCAACTCCATATAAAGTTGAAATCAGCTCTACTTTGAGCAAAGGTTGGAATAGCTGACATCACAGTTTCCTACCAATCTAAACTAATCTGTTATTCTATCTAATTCAGATATGCCATGTTCAAACTGCATTCTTGAAGTTGTGAATTAAAGGCTTTGTTGCTATAACAGGTGTGGAAATACTACTACAAGCTAAGAAATAAGCACCTGCGTGCTATCAATAACAAAAAAAGCCAGTTCTGTCCTGACATTTTAGAAACCTTGGTATTTGTATTTGAGCAAGTGAATATGGGAAGACACGGTTCTCTAAATAGCGATAACTGAAGAGCAATGCTATGAAGTATACCTTGAGTGGGAGAAATATCCTCTGAACTTCTTGTATCTGGTATTGCTTGTTTAGTTCAGTTTTCTGTAAACCTCAGGAGACAGGGAAGGTGTAAATCTCTGAACATATGTACTTACTAAGAGCTAATGACACTAATCTTGGACTAGTTGTCACCAGCTAATACGTTGTATGGCCCAAAAGCTGATCAGAATTGTAGGAACTGTCGTAATCAAAGCATGCATGGACAGAAAATTGTGGGACATGAAGGTAGATAGCAGCAGCTGGAGAGCAACACAGAGGTAAGCAAGAAGGAAGAACATACCATTTGGCAAGCATAAAGGAGACAGCTGAATCTAATGGAGTGTTACATAAAAAAATCATTTTCATCGCTGCACACTACAGAATACACTGAGAGTTTAGGTAAGAAACAGATTGTAGGAGCTGCACTCTTGATTTGGGTGGTGTAATTTTAGCCAGAGGGTCTGGAACGTGGGTGACAGAAGTGAAATTGCTACTTTGCAGCTGTTTTCATTGTTGTTGGGTTTGTTTGTTTAAAAAAAAAAAATCCAATAACATAAAGAAAAAAGCCCCCCAAAACCCCAAACCAGCAGTACTTTTCCAGTGATTTGGATGTGCAATTGGTTTCAGCGCATAAAACACGTCTGTACTAGTCTTCATCAAGATTAAGTAACAAAGCACAGATGGCTCAAAACATTCGGAGTGTGGGCTTCCCTGCACTGACCTTTGGTGGGGGTCTTCACATAGATTAGACTGGCGTGTTAAGATCTCTTTTTTTCTAAAGTAAACCCCCATGCTCCTACATAGAGAGGGAATCGGTCTCTGCTGCACAATCCTGTGTCCTGCCTCATCCATGTCCTTACTATGTCCTCTGAAACTGTCTTGACCCTGACCAGCTCAGCCAAATGGCTGTCACTGCATTGTGGTGCCTCCTGTTTTTTCCATATGCTCATCTCGAAAAGTACAGCTGATATATTTGTTTGCCTGCAAAGTTGTAAATTGTATATGTTCTCCCTACATATCCATCACAATCATTTCTTCGTGCTTCTTTTTTTCTCTGCCAATTACACCAGTCTTTTCTCTTTCTTCAATGTCCATATAAATGGGTGTTCTCAGCACCTCTAAAGCCCATTCACTTATTAATATGGACTTCAGAAATTAATTTCCATCAGCCTATATGAATAGTAAGTCACTATGGCATCTATTAAAGCCCTAATCATTCTTCTTCCTAGTAAAAGTCCTGACCACACGGAGATTTTTCCCGAAGAGTTTAATTTCATACAGTTACAAGAGAGACCTTCGAAAACTATTACTGGCTTTGTTTCTCCTCATCCCCTTCAGTGGCTCAGCAACACACAACAGCGGGTTTTCTCTACACCAGCTGTTTGGGGACTTACAAAAGTGGGTAAGCCAGACTGCTTGCATATGTTTCAGAGTTGATTCCTTCCTATTTAACCTCCCAGCTAGAAAATTAGTAAACACAGCTTCATCCTTTAAGTTGCCAAGCACTTTGCATTTTGGACCAACAATTGCAAAGTCTTAGAGGATTGTAACATTTGTTTCCTTGGCATCTCGGTTATATATGCAACTATTTGTAGCACTTAAATTATCAATGCATTTCCAAAAACATGTGTGTGTCTAATTTATTGCAATGACAAAAATAAGGTTTGAGGAAAAATATTTTAGAAATTTTTAGCAAGTTGTATTCATATTGGAGAGATATTATGGTTCTTCCTGGGTAGTTTAGTTGCAGATGAAAGCTAAAATCTTAATTTTTTCTCCGAGAATATTTTTAAAAGTTAGAGTCTTTAAAGTTCGTTGCTAAAGTGATGGCTGTTACTGAAGATTTATACTGTATTAAGCTTTATTTATTTCAGTCAAGCTAAGGTGTTATTGAAATTAAACTGGAAGTGGATATATGATTTTTTATTTCACTTGTCTTTGTAATTTCATAATCTTTCTTGATTTCCAGTGTGAAATATTTAAGACCATTTAATTTTTTTTCCTGGGAAAACTAAAGAGCAGAATACCTTCATAGTAAATTTGATGATACCAGTAAAGAAGCTTTTTTATTTTTCTGGGGGACATAGTATATGTTTTCTGAGAGAATTTGGGAGAAGATCCTGCAATTAAAATCAACGAAGCATTATGAATGCATATAGAGAACTGCAAAGCTAGCACTAAATCATTGCTGTGTGGAAACCACCTCAAAAATTCCCAGATATCACAGTACAAAAGCATGTGCCATGTTGCAGCCTGTCTCAGCAACATGAAGACTGGAAAGCTGTTTTTACTTTTGCCAATCTGTAATACGTTGCAGTGCTTATGAATGCTCAGTGTGTTTCTCAGCTTTCTGAAGTGCAGCAGGAGAATAACTATTACACCATAAGCAGCATAAAAACCTTTTCTGAATCATGTCAAATACACTTTGTGCTGGGGAAATTTGGAAGGCCACCTCAAAGCCTGTACAATGCATGAGACCTGTTAAACACTCTTAAATACTTAAGTTGAATTTAGAAAGCTCACAGGCCTCGTGAGTGCATTTCACAATTCAAGAGCCAATTATGGACTCAGTACTGCTCCCACTGAAGTCATTGGCAATGCTGGCATTCCTGTTACTTAACATTTCTTTTTAACTTAGTAATTCAAACAATTAACTGCCTAGTTGCCTAGGGAGAATAAATATAATTAAAATGGTGCAGCTTTTCATTATTGTTGTCTGCACAAATTAATAATCTTAAAGAATTTATCTAGCGAGGGAAAAATGGTTGACTTTTAGAAAATAAAGGAGACCATTATTTTTCTAATTTAAATTACTATTATTAGGAACTAGGGGGAAAAAAATCTCAGAACTTCTGACTATGAGGTATTAATTCTCCAATGAATAAAAAGAGGTAGATATGAAATTATATATGAATATTTTAGACATTAATGCAAAATAGAGAGAGTTTAGGTGATAAGATATTGGAAATTAGTCTTATGCTGGGTTATGATCTGGGAAAAATATATAGGAAACAGCTGAAAAAACAAATGTTTTTTGGGTTACATATGTGGATTGGTACTGCTTCACTCAAGAAAAAAAACTGCACATCACTGGCTGATCTCTATCAACATACAATGTAGCATACTTCAAGTGGTTCTTTAATAACCTTTTTTTTAAATCTCTTTAATTACACAGAACAGCAAGATAAAATTAACAGATCATTTAACATATTTCGATAATTTGCATGACAATAATAAATGAACCTACAAGAAAAGCATTGTCTCTAGAAGGGAAAAATGACATGAAAGGGCATCTGAGAAGCCAGACACCCAAGTTTTCTTAGGGCAATAGAAGATTATGAATTGGATCTCTAACTGAAAACAAAGAATTCCTTACACTTTTTTTTTTTTTTAATTAATAACTACTCTCTACTGAAAGAGATTCAAAAATAAACTAGACAATTCTTTGTTTTGGCCTGTTAAGCCCATGCATAAGAAGAACCCACATTCTTCTCATTCTTAGGGTTTTCAAAATAATATGGTATACAAAAATTTAGCAGAGAAGTACTGCGAAGTTATTGATGGGTATTGAAAGGGATATAACACCGCTATCCAAATGCACTGTTTGGTAATTAGCAAGTGGCCTATGGGTAAGGTCAGACAACAACAAGTAAATTATGTAACTGACTTCATCACAGAACCAGAAAAATATGTATCTGTTGTTGGAAGCAGTATGATTCCATGGTATACCTAAATTTATAGTGTGGTTTACCCAATCTACTAAGTAAAGGTACAAGCTGAAAAATAACTGGAGTATTTAGTTGTCGCATTTGGACTACTTCTTTACGTGCCGTCTATCTCTTGTGCAATTGTAATATTAAATATATTGTAATATTGCAATTAAAATTGTTTTTATTTCTGAAATATAAAATAGTTCCTTAATATATCCTGTAATTTTGTGCAGATGGGTCGTAGAGGTAGTGATTGGGAAAAGGAAATAATTACTATCATGCTTCTGTGGATGAAGAACCAAGCAAAGATTCTGAAAAGTTTATATGCATCCAGCTGCTTCAGTGGGTGACAGTGGGTGACGTGGAAACATATGGAGCGAAATGAAATGCCCACAGACTGAATGAATGCAAGTCTGCTCAATAAACCCTAGTAGCAATAGGAACTTACTCAGTTCGATATTTTGATGTGTTCTGACCTTTACTCAAATTGGTTTATGTTCCTGTGTGCATACATCTGGAGGAGAAATGACTGATTGCTGATGCTGGACTGGTGAAAAGCTATTATTGTTTCTCTTCCTGCATACAAACCTCTCCAGACAGGTTAGAAATGAAAGTTAAACTCACTTTCTTCTTGACAGCAATCTGGAAGCACAAGACGTACGTAATTCCAACTGGATAATTCCAGCTGGTTTTTAAGCAGTTATTCCTGATTTAGTTGCAAGGAGAACCAGATGTAATGTCTTATATTCTTCAGGGAAATCGTGGATTTTAGTGAGCCTGTGCAATCTCCCTGATACAGATTTCCTGCTCGATAGTTGGAGCTATATTTTATTTATTGTTTATCTGCCTGGCCACAAGGTGTTTTCTAGTCTTGCATCTGTTGAAGAAAATCAGCATCCATCAAACATCTAAGCCAGTTTATTAAATTTACAGTCCTGACTACTACTTTGGAAAATTATGCAGTATCTTAGTGCAATTGGTACAAGCTGGTAATCAGAGAGCCCTTTTAATTAGCTCTAAGTATGGCTTTTCATTGCATATTATTTCTGTAACCAAGGTCATCTAAACTGTAATTTCTTGAGCAGCATAAATCAGAAGCATACATTTAAAAAAGAAAAACAAGTGGAATCTATAATCAAAAGTAATATTCAGCAGCTACTGTTGGCCCCTTAACCATTAATTAAGGGAGGTTTTCTGTTGAATTATAAAACAAGTCAATTTTTCTAGATGGTTCATTAAAGGCCAGATTTTATTACATATTACATGCTTTATGCTTTTCACAGAAACTTATTATATTGCTCAGAGAAGGTGATCTTTTAAAGCACATTAGACTAATGTTCCAGAAACTCCATCTAATGTAAGTTTTATTGAATTGCTGTAACTAAAAAGGTCACCTAATGATCTGTTCAGATAATGGATTTGGTGAAAGGAAAACAAAATGAATGGGTTATTGTAGTAACTCTGACCTTGAGATACATTTATAGTTACTGAGATTTATGAATTTAACAACAAATGAAGAAACTAAAAAATATTTATAATACTACTGCCAGTTTTTAGCAGCGGGTGTAATGCAAAGAAAATGAAAAAGATATTTGTTCCAGTCTTGGGAAGTGTATTACATACAGTAATAGCTAATACCCTGAAGTAGCTCAGCAACTTTTTTTTTTTAAAGTCACTAGAGACAATTGCCAAAAATTCATATCTCATAAGGTGGCTTCCTGTTCAGACAACTGGTCCTTTCTTTGCTTGCTTTTGCTCTCTCCCTCTTTTATTTCTTTGTAAAAATGAGGACAGTTGTACTTCTCCACCAAGTACACGAATTGAGTAGATTCATAATTGTATCTGAAGATTATAAAGTGCTCAAATACTACAGCAGTGAAACAGGAGAATACAAAAAAGTGACTTGCTCTGCTTCAATGTGAAGTGGGTGAGGTGCTTAGTTCCCTCATTGTCCATTCTTCCAAAATGTAGATCCTTTCTCTCAGCTATGTCTTACATATCTAGATAAAGCCTTTTTAGCAAGAGAATCTTTCTATCATCTGTGATAAAAAATGAAACATAGTGCATCACCGTTCTCAGAAGTGGCCCCCGGGCTCTATTCATGAATATTGGGAATAATCAACGAGCAAACATGCTCATATTATCAGAATACAATCTATTGATTTTACATAAGTAAAGGAGATTATTTTAAAGGAATCTTCTTGTTTTCCTAAACCTGATTGGGAGGGTATGGTAGAGAGTAAAGAGATATAAGAAAGACTGGTTCTGCTAGTGATTCTTCAGGAATCTCTTAAGAATTCTGCCCTGTGTGGTTTTTCTATAGCAACCTCTGCTATCAGCAGCTTTTATTTTCTCAAGAGCAGAATTTTAAAGGAGAAATTGTGAACAACTTTGGAAAAAAACCCCACAATCAAACAGTAATAACTTGAAGTATCAAAAAGGAAAATTATCAACATTCCTATGGTCCTATTTTTACTGCATTTATGCAATCTATTGACAATCTTCACACTAAACTTTTGCTGGATAGGTAATGCAATGTACTTGAGATGTGTAAAAGGAAAAAACGGATAGAAGATGAAGCTGCACAAGGTAGAATTGGAATTCAGTGGTACACATTTACAAATCACTGCCACAGGGCACTAAAAAAATGGCATTGAGATAGGTGGCAAGTTCTCTGTGTCTCACTTTTTAAATCAAGAATGGGTGTCATTCTGGTACAATGATTTAGCTAAACACATTAATGAGGCTCCATACAAGACTACTGGATGAAACAGTGGCATTTAGATGGTCATGGAACAGCTTCTTTCAGCCTTAAAATCTGTGAATCCTTTAGGACAGCTACTTATGATTTAAATATTACCTTGAAAGAAAAGGTATGAAAGAGATACATTATTATGCCTGTGCGTTGATAAGGTAGGGACTGTTTTCTGAGAGAGGACAACTAATCAGTGATGTTGAACATATTTCATAGCTTAATTTTTCAACACATAAAGTTGGCTTTAACCTTGAAATAGAAAATACTTTTTTTTTGCTCATTATTTTGTTAATCAAGAAGTAATAACCAAAGATCCAGAGATAACATGGAGGCTTACGAATTACAGCAGCCAGGGAGAAAGAAACAGTTCTGTGCAGTTATGGAGCTGCACAAAGACTTAATTCTTAAAAGTTCAACACTAAAGATTGGAAAAACTGCCTGACTTCCTCCCAGGTTTTTCAACTTCAAACAGCTGTTTTGACAGAGGGGTACCTTTAGCATAAATTCATGATATACCTGTGCTTTCCCTGCTGAAAGCACTCCCTGCCTTGGCTTGGATCCTGGAACAGGGTGAACTCTGTGGAGCTTGCTGCAGGGTCAGGCTCTAGAGAATCCTGAAGGCAAAGGCATTTCCTTAAAACACTAATTTCATTTGTTCTTCAGATCCCTGCAGTCTGATGGTTCCTTGCAAACATTTCCCACGAAGTGGGATGCGGCATTAGATTTTGCTCCTATCTGTGCTGGGATGTAGGATTTCTATCAGCAGTAAGCTTGGTTGGTGCTGCGATGCTACACATCAATACTTGTCTTCAGCTCACCTACAGGAAACTATTGAGCCAAGGAAGCAGAGAGCAACACGTGGCCTAATTTGCTTTGCTTCTCAAAAATTGGCCGATGGTCTTGTCTGGGTGCTTGTGGCCAGGCTGCTCTGGTACCTGAGGCAGCTTGTTTAAAGCAAGCTCACGTCTTCCTGTGCTACACTGGATCTGCAGTCAAAACATGCTTCAGGCCTCCTGTTCCCTCCAGTTCCTCCCCTGTTCTTTCTCAGAAGACTGCAAGGTATTCAGGGTGAGAATTTTTCTCTTATCTTCTGGCTATAAACTGGTCATGTACAGACATTTCAGCAAAAACCTCCAGCTACCATGATGATAATGAAGAGGAGGACGATTAGGCAAATAACAATAAATAATCCTCCTACAGAAGGGAAAAGATGGGTAAGTACAGTTTATGGTGTGGGGAAAAAATAGAAAAGGACCAATTATTGTCCATTTCTTACAATAAAATAAACAGGTTCTAGAAATAGTACCTGCAGATTTACTGAGCAAGGCAAACTTGGGATCCTCAGGGCCCAGCAGTGAGTTACCCACCCCTGGAAACAATGATGTAGTACACCTAGCACTGAAAATCCTGTGTGAAAAACATAAAAAATCAATTAGACATATATCCCAAAGCATCAGCCAAAAAAAAACTTTAAATAAAAGACAAAGCAATCAAAGCAGCAAACACATCTATTTTAAAAGTGTATACAGCCATAAGAAGCAACCTCCAGAAATCCCTAGAAGAATTAATCTCAGAAAAAAATCCACTAGATGAACCAGACCTTACTCCTGAGTAAACATTTTCTTTTTAAACTATTTGTATCTTTTCCTTGAATGCTTGTAAAAGAGGAAGGAATAAGGTGTAAGCAACACTTCTATCAGCAAGATAACATGGCTGCTTCAAGGCACTACACCAGATTTAGAGTATGAAAAAACTAAAGGTCTAATGAAAAATTAAGAAAAAAGGATGAAAATTCAATGTGAAGCTCTATTTCAAGTCCTTTAAAAATGTTTTTGATAATGAGCTACTTTTGCCTAAGAAGCTGTCACAAAAATACAGAAGTGCCTGCTGTGGGATCATAGTTGGTTACTGAATTCAGGGCTGCAAAAAACTTGACAACTTTTCTGAGTATAAAAACACAGGGCTTTTTTCAGTGGCAGGAAAAAAAAAAATTGTAATACAGTAGCAAGCTTTTGGCACTCCACATCTACTTTTGACTGCTGCCTCGCAGGAGATGCAGCTGCTTTCTTAGACTGGGAAATGTGGTAGAGAGATTCAAAATAAAAGTGGGGAATGGTTCGTATGAGCCCAGAGGTGCGAAATGTCTATTTAAGGAAGTCAAGCTCTGAAAGTGCCTGTTTCTCAGCAGTGCCAGTGATGAAGGTCCAGGTGATTATCCTAAATGTAGGTGTCTTTTCTGAGGACATCAAAACCTAAGTGAGATAAATCCCACTGTGTGCATCATAACACATTGTGGAAGTGGCTTTTACATCTGCTCCACGTCAACTGGCAGCTGCTGCCACTCCACTACCAGCCCCACTAGCAGAGGGACAATGTCTTCCCATTCACCTATTCAGTGGAGAAGGGAAAGGGAATCTCTGGTTGGAGACACGTGCCTACAGATATTTGTGTACCAACACATAAGCAAAGCTATAAGTGAGATTTGATCAGATGTGACAAGTTGACTTAAGAAAATTGGAATTTTTGCGTTCTTAGACTCTTGTGTTGTGCCTTGATAAGGTGCTGTTCCTTAATGGTAGGTCAGAATATGTTATTTTACTTTTTTCCTCTGCTCTGTTTTTACATAAGCCATTCCTTCTGAGCTTGTATGTGTTAAGCAGAAGTAACAGATGTTTCATCATACCTGCTGTCATCCATTGATTTTCATTTTGCATTTCCTTATTCTTTCTGTAGTCTTCAAAACTCCTCAGTTTAAAACATGTTACTCCTGTATTAGTAAATGCAAATTACATACTTTTTATCATTTCCTTCTTTTATACCTTTCTAGCTGGGAAGTTTCTAGGCCAGTACTTTGATTTGCAGAGCAAGGCCTGATGTTGATTAAATGAATGACATGAAAACTTTTAGTATGCTTTGAAAGACTGAAAGAACCATTGTCTATGCCACATCGTCCATTCAATGAAATATCTAGGTTTGGACGGATGCATCACCACACTACATAACTTTCACTAATAAATGGAGACAATGCAGAAGCTTCTCGAATGCGACTTTGGTTATTGCCAGTAGAAGGATCTCAGGCATCTAAGAAATAGCTTTTGCTTTGCTCGGGTGCAGTTTTGCCAAAAGAGTCGTACTGAAGGTATATTTGTTACCTTCTTGGATGTTGGAAGCCTGTCCCTATAGCTAGACTGGCCTCTCCTGAGGACTCCTGGGTGGCGGCACAGCCACAGCTGCCAACAGTGCCCTGTGAAGCAGCTTAGCGACACGGGAATGAGGTTATGCATGAGTACCCTGACTTAACAGGCATGCTTTTTGACCTGTATCTTCATAAACCGGCTGAGATCTTGGGAAAATTCACAGCTAAACTCTTTTTTTTGCCCCTCCAAAATCTGAGGTTTGTTTTTGTTAAACAGTTTATGGTCATTCCTAATTAGCTAGTAACTGGCTGTCAATTACTTCTGTGTATTAGAAGTAATATGCAGAAACCCTCCTTTTACTTATTATGCATTGATACATTTACATTTTAGCTTTACATATGTGTGCTTCTATAGCACTGAGATTCTACAATAGGCTTACATCAGGGTCATTGACTGCCTGATTCGTAATAATTATATTTTCTGTTCAGCAGAGATGATTATTCAGTCTTAATTCTAACACTAAGTAACTGTTATAGTGGAATAGCCATGTCCCTTGCTGACCAATGGACCAGGACTTCCTCACTTTTGCTGCATGGTTTTCTGAGCACATCTATTGCACTATCCTTAAGAAAATGCCTGCAATTTATTTTCATTGGGACACTTAATGCTCCCTTATGAACACATGGTAGAACATGGAAGGAAAGTGAGATCTGTGTATTTTGAGGTAGAATCAATCATGTCTTATTAACCATATAATTGTTAGGGGTTTTGTCTAAGCCAATCATAACGTCAGTTAAGTGAGACAGGGTTGTTCAGACAGTCCTTCATTAATCTTCGTTGTCTAGTTCAGGATTGAATGAATCTGGAAGTGATTGTCTCTCTCCATTGCTTATAGAAAGAAATTAGAAACCTGGCTTAGACTACGAGTCTAATTTTTATGTGGCTAAAGGTAGGTGAAATGAATCCCAGCCAAGCAGTCTACCAATTTCAAGTGTATAATCTCTGGATTACACAATTTAAGAAGTGAACGACCACTCAGACCTATCCCAAAATTTCCTGGAATTTCAGAATAACCAGAAGAACAGATCATGTATTCTTATGTTTGCATAGCAGTGTGCTGGAGGAGTGATCTGAAAACATCAATAATCAGTTCATGCAGAAAAAACCTGCCTGTACAAAAGTAATCGTACTTCCTTACCCTTGTTGTTCGTTCTGTGAACTGCATGAGACTCAAGTGGTGCAATGAAGGACTTTCATAATATGTATGCAAAAGGAGACTGATTCAAGGTTTTATGGGCAAACTAAAATATAACATATTCTAACAGTAAAATCCTCAGTTTCTCAATTTGAAATGTTTCTTACGTGTAGCTATTAACTTAAGCTGTGGTGCTGCTGATACTGCTTTTGAAGCAGAACTAGTATTGCTGCATGATTCTAATGCATCATTTGGGGTTCGTGTGGTACTACTGCCTTTTCAACAGGCTCTCTTCTACATGGCAGACTACTCCAAAATGTCCTTCTTTGTGATTTCTTAATCTGAAGTGTGCTCACTCCAGCAAGCTGGCTGTTTCTTCGTTATTGCAATGGGTCAAATGCAACTTCCCCTCTTTGGATGTTCATCACAATATATTTCTGACGTGGCTACTATTTTATCTAAGCAACTTGTGTGTCATTATCATATATAACTCAGTCCTAAATCTTCTTTGGCTTTAAGCAGAGAATGTATTAGTTCTTGTAAATTTATGGGAATACAATGATTTTCATCATTCTTGGTGAAATATCAACATTTGCTCTACTTGCATCAGAAGGTGAAATAGGTGGCATAGTTTGACGTGAATATCTCAGTAATGCTGGTTGTATGTTGGGAAAATACGTCTGTATGAATAGACAGGATAGCAGTTACTACTAACAGCTAAATGTGAGACACACACACATATGCTCCTCTAGACAATAAAAAGGCTGAAAGAAAAGGCAAAATGATGGGAATTCACATCTTGTTTCCTAAGAGTTACATTTAATTACAATAATAACCAAGAGGTACTTCAGAACAAACCCTTTCCATGGGTTTACCGGATGCTCACTGAAACATAGACTCTTCTTGTTCTGACAGGAGGAGCTAAATCTCCCAGTCAAAAGCATTTTTTTTCTTGTCCTTAATTACATTCCTAACATAGCGAAAGAGAAAGCACTGTTTGCATATTTAGGCCACTTCTCCGGGAACAATATTGTTTCACAAAACATTATATTGCTTTTTCCCGCCCTGCTTTCAAAAATTTCACATGGCAGGCCAGTTGCCATTTGGGCAATATTCTAACACAGAAACCAGCTGTCCATAAATACTATTTACGTTTTTTATTTTTTGTGCAAATTCTCTCCTTCTGTATTTCATGCCTCCATTAAAAGCTCTTCTGTTGTATTAGGCAGTTCTTTTGTCTGTTTGATGGTACTCCTACCCCATTAATTACGGTGTGTGATTAGCCATGCTGAAAATATGTAGTAGTATTCTTTGTAACTAACTATGTAGTGGGGGTAAAAATGGAGAAAATTTCTTGGTGTGAGTTACAGACAAATTCTGACAAACAATGACACTCATCCACAACCATCTTCTAAGCAGATACATCTCAGAGTAGGTTTGGAAATGAAAACATAATGGATAGTAGGAGTAAACGAAACAGCAACATAAAAACCTTCTCAGGCTCATGTCTTTAAATTTATTGTCTCTGATCTTGATTCGAATAAGCCTTCACTAGTAACAATCAAATTTTAGGTCTTAGGTTGGTAAGTAACCAGAAAAAAAGTATTATATACATGAATTTGTTATGTTTATCTGTCTGTTTTTGTGATGTGATCAGCTTGTTTGAAGCAAAGAATTTGTAAAAAGCTTGAAAACCTACAGTTTAAGTAGATATTTATTTGACATTCTTATCCCATAGAGCCTCTTACTAGAAATACAATCTAATTCATTAGCGTTCTGAACCACAGAAGCATAAAATGATGTTGGAATAAAATCCCATAGTACTTACCATTGTTTGTGAATGACTAATGCTCTTAGGGATATTTCCCGTCATTATCTGCTTGTGAAGGAGACTGAGTGGGATTTCTTCAGATAGTGTTAAGCCTCTATACACAGAGTACAGACCTGATGCAGTGAGTGGTATTAAAGGAAAACAGAGCTGAGATTACATTGTGTGGATTGCTACTTTTTACTCTTGTCACTATTTAAAGTCTCATGATGGTTTTAATGACAGTTGCTTAACCCCCTGCATACAGAACATTTCATCTTCTCATGTAACAGCCTTTATACTCTGAAATAATGGATTTGAAGAAGACAATTTGACCATTGGGTTTACAAATAATTGGCATTTTTGTCTGATAACATTTAGAATCTTCACTTGCCTCAGTAATTTTGTTTCAATTAATTTCAATATTTCAGTGCAGCCTAAAGCTATGTTGAGTTTAGCTGTGACTTCCTCTCTGACACACCAATTTTGGTTGAACTGATGAGTTTTTGAATAGAAGAGCTTCTGAGAAAACAGAGAAGCAGCTTGATTCTCTCTGGGGTGTCTGTGCACTACTAATGCAGTAATGCTCACCAACTTCTTGGAATCTTATTTTTATTATTATTATAACTAAACTTCCAATAAAGAGAATTACCAAACTCTCAACACTGTTGTGGAGTGTTGGATGGTGCCTGTAGAGAGGGAATAAGACGTTAGACCCAGTAGCTTTCCGTAAGTCCTATGAGCCAGGTATGTTTCACTTTGTTACTATGAACATTTATAATTTTTAGGTTAGAATTTAATTATGACCAAATATGCCAAATTTCAGAAGAGATTTAAACTTTTAGACTTCATGTTTTTTGATCACTGAATACAGTATGATATTCCTTAAAATATCCTGACTCCTCACTTATGGCAAAATTCTATCTATAGTAAAAATATTTTTTTCCTAAAAAAGCTGTGGTTTAAACATTGTTTACTGTTCTTAGAGTCAGTATTTGGGTCTTCAATTGTTAAAGTGAGTGGGAATTTTTTATAAACTTTTGTATCAGTTTAGTGACTTTCATTCTTTATCCTCTGAATTGATGTACTTTTTTGTAATTTATTTCAGAGTTTAAAACCAAATAATGTGTTGAAATCTTTCTACTGAGATAGTATGTTTTCAATGAATTTTCAAATGCTTAAATTAAAATTTAAGTCATAAGTTACACCTTTGCCCTTTTTTTTAAGGCTAATAGTTCATATTGGCTAAACTATGTTTATATATATATATAAACCCCAATATCTATCCATATATAAATGATTGCATATATATAAAATATAAATATAGATTAATTCATATTTACATACATATATATCTGTATGTATATGTATTTCTCTGTTTCTTTTTCTGATGTCTTTCTGGTATAAATCTGTGCCATCACAGAGGACTCGGGATGTTGCAGTGATGTGCTGGAGGACACTCCACTGACCTGAGGCATCTGATTCACTGGCACCCACTTCTGATTCCTACCTTGCTGTATAAAGCAACTGAGACAAATCTCTTGCTTTCTCTTTCCCCAGTCTCCAACTGCTGTTAAGAACAGTGGCGTTAAAATATTACTGACAGATTGGTAAGTCTTTCTGATTTGAAACTTGCTATGTTTGAACATGTATTTTTCTTGGATTGTTCTTTTAACACCATCAAAATGTTCAATTTAATTCAAGAATTAATTCAATTCATTGTAATACCAGCCTAATATTTAATCATGGTTTCAAAGGCAAATCTTTGCCCTTGCAAATGGGTGTCCACACCAGAGGAAAATGGTTTAGCTTTAACCTTTTTCCTCACAACATACTTCAATTTTAGGTCAATTAAACATGTCTCTGAACATGCTGGAAATGAAGCTGCGTAACTTCTCTCAGTGCTGCAGTTCATCCGTCATTCCTAAAACTCATACTCTGCACTGACAGAAATATAAGTGGTGTCAGTGTTATGGTACATACACAGAATTCCAAATCTGATGTTTTTCAGAGATGTGGTTGAGGTGTCAGGGTGTTTTTCAGGACCATCCAAGTCAAAGAAAACCGTTCTTTACAGTTCAGTGGTAGCTGGATCATTCTGTTTTAAATTTGACATAAAATATGCTGAGTGTTATTGTATCTATTTGTTATACTGAAACTATTCCTATTATCTCCAATAGAAATTTTCTACTGGAGTTAACACTAACTGATTTAGCCACTTATCACCATGTTGTTTTTACTGTGTTTTGTTGTACATTGACACAATGCAAAATAAAATATAGACCATCTAATCATTATCTTATTGTTCAATAAAAATTATTTTTAAAAAGCCTAGCAAATGAAACAACTAACAATAGATGAGAAACTGCACAGGTATTCATCAAGTTGTGTCTGCAATTTGATATATAGTATTGCATGTTACTGTTCCAGGGTACAAAAATAGTTATTTTAAGCTGCTCGTGCACCTGTAACTTGAGGTATCTGTTATCACAAGATGTTAATTCAAAAGAGTTTAACAAGATATATAGAGACCATGAAATAAGCTTGCCCATGGATTCTTGAAATAACATTTGCATACAATAGCATTTCACTGTGAAAAATGTAATCTGTAGTAAGTGAAAGTCAGAGAAATAAAAGAGGTGCAACATGCTATTTAGAAAACATAGATCTACTTCTATCAAATTGTCTCAATTACAGAGCATTTTTGTTTGAAATTTCTATGGTTTTATTAATCTTTTTAGAGTTCTTTTACTAGTGAAACAACAGATGAAGCCAGTTAACCAAATCGAAGGAATAAAATTATACGCATGTTAAAAAATGAACTGACGTGAAAAAGGAAAGTAACACAAGGCGCTCTATTACAACACATACATGAAATGTCATCAGTAAGATGCTGTTTTTTAACCTTTCTTTCTATTACATTCAAAATCTGTACAAAATAAGATTGCAGTCTTAAGCTCATATTGAGACGATAGTGTGTTTATATCAAATCCTTGAATGATAACAAGAATGGGTCCTGACCATGAATTTTCAAACACAGTGTTCTTTCTGTTCTCCTAAAAGGGAATCATTGTGATTGAACTGTATCACATAGCTGAACTGAATAGTTTCTTTTCTCGCATTGTGTACAGAGCTAGAGCTGGCAAATATTTTCCCTTGTGGCCATTCCAGGTTAGCAGAATCCTTTTTTATATGCTGAGGAGGCAGCTGTAGGAAATGTCACAGTTCATTTTGGGGAAATCATACCACTGACCAGAAATCAAATCAAGCAGTGAATAATATAGTGTTATTGGCTTTGTCTCTGCCTCTCCAGCCTGCACAGTGTCTGCCTCCACTTTCTAGGCAGGCACTTGGTCCCAGTGCAGCTGCGGTACCTTTATGCAAGGAAGCTATTCCCCTGGAAAACAGCTTACAAAAGACTTTAGAAAGGAATAGAAAATGTTTCCAAAACCAGAATAAGAAAGTGCCTTTGAAAAAGTGATATTTATATAAGCACAGTAAGCTATCTAGTAGAACAGTGTCTAGGACCTGATTAGGGAGGTGTCCAAAGCTATATGCCTCAGATCATCTCGCTTAACCTTGATTACATCCAGCATAATTTAGAGAAATCTGTGGCAGTGCATCATCCTAATCTAGAACTTCTACACAAGAACTTGTGGTCAAACTGGATTTTATGACTCATCTGTGTTACTAAGCTAGAAAGAGCCTAGACTGTGGCATATGCTTTGTTGCGCGTTGTGAGCTCCCAACAAATGTCCATCATGAGCTGAAGAATGGCACAAACCACAGGCTGCTCTCAGTTGGAAGCATGGTAGAAATCATTCTACTTTATTAAAGAAAAGAATTCACCTGCATGGAGAAGCGTGCTGTGCATCTTGCCCTCCGTAGTGGTGAATGGCACTTGACGCATTGCATTTACTGGTGGGGATGTACCCATAGGTATGGACTTAGACAAAGGGTCAGGTCCAGGTTCTAGCCCTTCCTGTGTCTCACATTTTTATTATAGCTGTACTCAAGTAGTTTTAACAGCATAATTCTGTTAAAGAATGTTGCAGTGCTCCTACCAGTAATTTTTTGTGTAACTAGGTAACAATTTCAGCTTTTATCCTGTTAGTATTTTCAGAGTTGCTTTATGCTTGTTCTGCTCATTTCAGTTTTTTAACTAGAAAAAGGCTATTCCATTTGATAAGTTAAACCTTGATTCATCTCATGGAAACCCTAAAGAGCAAGATTTTTTCTTAGCTATTGGGGTTATAGAAGCACCTCCGGAGGGCAATTAATTGCACCTCTGATGTGAATTGCTTACTGGAGTTGTGCCTTCCTCCCCACTGATTCTGCAGATAAATAGGACAATTCTGACTACTTCATTGTATTAGAACTGCTCAGAACCGTGATTTGCTGCTTTTAATCATGTTGATATATTCATACATTTCAGTTTCTCTTAGTTTCTATTTGAACATTAGTGGCTTTGTACCTCTTCTTCTAGGCATTTGTAAGTTTGTGTCAGAACAGAATCTTGCACTGTCACTCAAAATACATTGACTTTCAAGAATTATATTTGTTTGATCATTTTCTGCAAAGGGTTAGTTATCGTGCTCTCTTCAGATGGCTTAACCTCTGCAAAGCAAAGTTTAACATCATACTATAGCAATGCACCATATGTAAGCTGAGAAGAGAAAAATTAAAGTTTTTGATACATCACTGATTGCATTTTGGCTGAAAATATTAGAAAATACTTGCATAAAAATAGAATGCTAAGATCTGAAAATTTCTGCTGTGAGACTTAGGACTTTTCTAGCCTTCTGTGATATTTTTCACAAACAGAAGGAATTACTTTTGTGATTAGGATGAGTTCTAGCTTTCTAGTATTAACCTCAGACCATCTAAGTCCAGTTTTCTCTTTATTTTTAACTTATTTTCATCCTATGCATTTAACCACTAAAATATATTCTACATCTCCATCTATTACTAACATTTGCCAATCATTTGTTAAGCTTTTATCCCTTCAGTAAAAGCTTTTAAGAGTTTAATTGGTAACAGTTCAAAGCAATAAAATTTTAGGGTAGATAGTTCCTGGATGAGTGAATAGAAACTCAGGCTCCTGATTTCAAAAATCTAAGTGGGCAGGGACTTCTGGAGATCATATATTCCAAAGTTCTTCTCAGCTCAGGACCAATTTCAAAGGTAGATCTGCTTGCTCAAAGTCTTGCCTAGGTGAGTTTTGCATATCTTCAGGGATGGAGATCTCAGATCTGACCTGGGCAAACTTTTCCAGTGTTTCATCACTCTCATTGTGAACAACTTTTTCCTCACGGCTACTTGAAATTTCTCTTGCTTTGTCTTGTTAGCATTGCCTCTTGCCCTTTCACTATGCATCTCTATGTGGAATCTGATGACACCTTCACCATAAACACAGTGAATTCTACTCCCAATCTCTGCAACCTAGATATCACAATAATTATCACAACCAGGTCTGGAATGCTTTTGCCAGAAAAAAAAAAAAAAAAGTTATTTCTTAAAAAAAGATATCTATGTAGAGGTTTTATTTATAAATGGAATGAGGTGATTTTCTGATACATATGCAAGCATCTGTGAACAGGATTCATAGGTGATCCAAACCAGATTAAGGATGATGATGAGACATATTAGTTTAACCTGCTACAAAAGCAACACTAAAGACGGATCAAGTCAATGTTATGATACACAACTTTCCGATAATCTGGATGAATTTACAGAGCATTTGCCTACCCTAAACAGCACATTCAAGAAGGCAAATAACACAATAAATCAATGGCAGATCAGCAGAGACAAGTTTAGTGCAAGGTGCATTTGTAAATCTATTTTAGCACTGGAAATAACAGATTCTATATCCTGCAGGTTCTTTGTCACATCCATAACCACTAGTGAAAAGAAGAAGAGTTGCTGATGGTATCTGATCTAAAAAGTTCAACATGCAGCTGATAAGTGCTGAAGCTTACCAATGAAAAGCAATGGCAAACAAGTCTGTTGATCAATATATAAAATAGAGTTTACAGTGAAAAGTGGAATAATGTACTTTGGAAAAGAGACAATACCAACTTTATCTGGTGTACTTATTTGCACTGATTTTGAAGAAGTGAGGATAGCTGACGTCTAGGTGCAAACCTGATTTGGAGAATATGATGGTTTACTAAAACTTCACAGTCATTTTTGAGACAGAGCTCTCAGAGGCACTGGCTCTGCCACAGCTTGCCAGGACTGGAGTCATCATAAAGAGTCCAAGAGTGGTACTTTTCACCTCAGTTTTAACAAGGTGGATAATGAGTATGCTTTTTGAGGTAAATGCTCCTGAACTCTAAATCATGCTTTCTCTGCCTTTGTAGAAGTTGTCAAATAACCAATATTTTCTGCCTCTCTAGCTAACCTGAAAAATCCTGTCTGAGATGATTTTTAAAAACAGGTCTGGTCTTCTTTAATATTGTGAAATCAGAAAATGTATCTGGCTGGATATCAGTCTGAATGAGTGAGATTTGTTCAGAATCCATTGAAGTTTGAAAGAAGCTGGGTGCCCAGTGTGTTTTATAAATACCTTGTTTCTTTTCTGTAAATAACTTTAAATGTAAGTAAATAATATTTCTAGATTTATAAGTGAGAATCTAGTGCAATAACATTCTTTGAAAAAACTAAGTAAACTCTACTGTTTACTATGTATGTATTTAATTTGAGATGGGAATTTAACATTATACTGGGAAGACAATACAAAGAACACTTAAAATCAAGCTTTAGTTCTGTATTCAGAACTCAGAATGTACACTGCAATCCGGAAAAATTATACAGCTTTTGTCTAATGTATCATGGACTTGATCACTGTATCCGAATTGCCAAGATAAGACACAAACCTCTGCAAGAAATAAGCTCTTAATACTTGGAAATCCTGGTTGTTGCTTGGGGTGTTTTTTAGGGGAGAGTGCTCTTTGTTCATTGGGGTGTTTTTCTTTTTTTGCACCTTAGCAGGTTGTTGTCTAGGAAACTATAAATCAGGAGCATATAATATTGTATTACAAAAGTCCTACCTGAATTTAGGGTCCCAATATCTCATTAAGTAGTTCATTCTCCAGAGGAGAGGACCAGTGGGAACATGAAGAGAAAATGACTTTCCTGAGATTATTAGGACAGAGACTAGAAGAAAATACTAAAATTCCCAAATCTTAGTCCCATCTACTGCTGTCTCATGCTGCTTCACTTTCAGTTGTGTGACCAGGACTTTTCAAGACTTATGACTCTTCTTTGTTGGGGAAGAATTTGTAAAACAGGCATCAGAGCTAGAAACAGCTACAAACTGAAAAATAAACCATTTAGTAGGACTCATTAGGACTCTGGAAGTCCAGCAGGAGGTAGATTTCCACACAACAAGGTTTTAAATAAAATGTAAAATCATCTGAGTCTTTTGTCATCACTGCAAGCCACCATTATTCATACATTGCTAATGAGTATAATTTATCATAAGGCAAAATGACGCAGCATGAAGGATTCTCGCCCAAGGCACCAACAATCCTTGTGATGTTCGTGTAACAAGGTAATTGTGGTGCAGCTCATACATTGTCTGTGAAGACAAATCCTAATCTGATATGATTGTCCTGTGTTATGAAAGAACAAGGCTAAGTTGAAATGATAGACCCAAAAGACTTTTGGATTACAAGATTTGTGTGTTTTTTTCCTGGTGTTCTTTCCCTAACTTCTTTCATGAATGTTTAAAAGAGCAACAAGTTATTGAAAAATATGATCCCACTAATAACTTATATAAGTTATATTTTATCTTGTGCTTAAAATCGGTAGGTACATAGTGTTACAGCTCTAATATGGAAATAAATCTGGGAAAGAGAATTTTTTTTCACTGTCCTATTTTTAAGTCTTCCCTTGTAGTCATTCTCCACCCTGTGAGATTTGAACTAGAACAGTTCTGTGAGTAGCATCAGTGCTTTAAAAGTAACCTAGAAATCCTGGTCCATAGGTAGCCATGCACAAAAGGAGTTACAAAGTCCAGAATGAGCACTCCTCACAGTCTAGCTTGACCCTCACCCCTCATAAACTATAGAAAACACACTAGTAGCTGGAGAAAAACATGACATACTCTAATCCGTTCTTAGGGACTCCAGACAGTAGTAACCACACTATGTCAATTTGCCTGGGAACATCCCACCTAATTTTAGGCACTGCTTTGAGCTCAC
>Ga0181612_180650_pt1 | contig 31380 bp, 29 predicted proteins | sample HoacroProtozoa21_FD_119630 | JGI IMG/M metagenome (GOLD analysis project Ga0181612, IMG submission 119630) | Hoatzin crop microbial communities from Cojedes, Venezuel. Combined Assembly of Gp0051906, Gp0051904, Gp0051908 | reverse complement strand
CGTGTTAAGAACGACAAAGAGATGGAACCTAAACAAGAGACAGTTTATCATTGTAAATAGATTATTCACACAAAATGCAGGCATTTGCTGTATCTTCTACATAGTTACAATTTTGGTGTGCCTTTTAAAATATAACTTAATAGAGATATCTTAAAGATAATAAACTAGTTATTATTTTCCAGTGATTGGGGGTGGGGTTGGTTTTGTTGTTGGCCTGGGTTTTTGTTCCCCAGTGGGTTTGCCATGTTTAGCCTCAGAAAAATGCACTATTCCTGATGATTGCCTGTGATCAGGTTTGGGATCCAGCCAATTCTGTTCTTGGTTACTTGGAGTAATGCCATTAAAAGCTCTGGTCTGACTATTAGCTGATGTGACTGAGGATATCTGCATTCGATATACACTTTCAAAGGGCTATTCTGACTAATTCTGGATGAGAACAGGGCTTTCTGGGAGGGATTCTCTGCCAGCACCAACACTGCTCTTCTGACTTGAGAATTGCTTTTTCCTTCCTCAAATGTTCTCCAAAGTGAATTACAAAGTTGTGCATGGACAGACTCCAGATTTAAAACTCCTACAGCCCTACATGCCAGAAGAACCAGAGCCTTAGGGAATGTAACAAACACAACTCATGAGAACAACCATATGACAGCATATTAATACACTCTGAATGTTATCTACATGTAGAGAAAACTTGGATTGCCAACACGTGGAGCCAAAGTGATTCTCCAAGATCAAACCTCCCAATTGTTCCAGGCAATAAGTAGACATCCGCTCTATCTCTGTTTCACCAAGTGTTAACTGAACTCATGAACAACATGGAAGGAGAAGGGGATGTAGAACAAGATATAAGTCAAAAGGAAAGAGGATTCCCGCCCTTCTCATAGCATTAATTAGCAGCTCTTTGCCATCTGCTGAACACAAGAGCATCCCTCCATGTGAGAGAATAGTTCCCTTTACCCCCGCTGCCCACTTCCAAACCAACGGGCTGGCACTGGACGGGCAAAGTACAGACAGTGGCAGAGCTGCTGCCGACACCAGACACTGAATCAGAGACCGCAGTCAGAACACAGCCTTGAGGATGAGACGGGGTAATTTAGGTACATCACAAAGAGCTCATTATTGTCCCCTGAACCCCTCGGTGGGGAACAGCCTATTCACGTTGCTGGGTTGCCTTCCTCTGACTCCATCTCTCTCAGATCCTGGCATCACCAGCTTTTCTGCCTGGTGCTTTGCTTTGTCCTTTCTGCTCTTTTCTCCCTCTCTTCTTTTCTTTTCTTGTCTTTTCTTCCCTCCTCTAACAATTTTCACTCAACCCCAGGGAGACAGTCCCACTCTTATTTGCTAAAATAACTAGTAGTTAAATGACTGACATTTAAAGCGGTATCTGAGGCTTCAGCATTGCTCCGCTGGGAGAAGATACAGTGATGAGTGTGTGGGGAGAGGGAGGAACAGGATGTGGATAATGCTTGAGAGCTTTTCCTTTTTTTTATCAGGCCGTCTGCAGACTCCAGCAGACATCATTTCTGCTGAAGCACTTCTGGAGAGCACATTTCTAAGCGGGAGACACAGAGGTCTGTCCGTGGACTTTCAAAAAAAAAAACAACCCCTAGAGCATAAATCAAACTGGAGGCCACTACCCTGGAAGCCTCAACAAAGAGAATGTTATCCTTTTTGATTACCTGCTTTTGTCCTGCCTTTGGAGTCAGTATTGCAAGATCACACTGAACTGCACCAGCGTATACAAAAGGATGCTCAGGACTTGAATGTCAGCACATGGTGCTGCTCAGGATTTTGCAGCATTAACAGAGCTTGGACATCTCTGGGACAAATAAATGTTCCACTGCTAACCATGTATGTGCCCTTGAGCCTGCTGCATCCCGGTGCCTAGACTCACTGTGTGCAAGCATAGTCATGACAGCAGAGGTATCTGCACAGGAACCCAGTCCAACACAGAAAGTGATCACAGAAACAGCCAAATTCCGTGCTAGAATAATGCACAGGCAAGAAAAGACAACGTACAGAGGGACCCAAACGTACAGTGTCTCTAGGGTTGGTAGCAGTGATGGCAGTGAAGCTGTAGGTCAAATTAAAGATGCACTGATCTATGTCTGTCCCAGGGCTGAAGTGGAATGAAGGCCAGGACTCACAACTGATTGATGTTATACAAACTCCTCAAGGCTTTCCCTCCACTGATTATACTCTGCATGTAGCTCATCTGCTGGGACCTCAGTACATATTAGCATCCCTATTGCTGCTAATTCTCCTTTCAGCTTTCCTGCTCATATGGGTGAACTCAATGCAAGCTCTCCCCACAGGGCATGGTAAGATGATGCCTTTGAAAGATCTTCATCAATAGTAGCCATTAGTGGTTTGTTCTTTTCTAGTTTGGTTGAGAGAGATAGATGGACATTTGCACTCACACCTGCAAAATCCCCTCCCTCATCTAAGTAAGATTTCTCCATTTTCCACCCAAAAGGTTTCTCTTACCAGCAAGAAATACAATCAGCCAGCTGCCACCTAATTAGCAGATGAACTATTCATTTGACTTGTCAGATCCCCTGGGAATTTCACATGATGGAGCTGTCCTGTGGGAGAGCTTTTCTAAGACAGTTGTTCAAATGAAATGTCCGAAAACCAAAAGGACTCAGTTTCTCTGCCACCCGCCATGTATTTTCACTATGTAATTTCCCCCGGTTTTGTTTCAGAGGTTTATAATATGTAAGACAAGCTTGAATAATAACAGCAATAATCCTTGTGTATGGTTATGACAAAGGAGTGAGGGCGAGATTCATCCATGTAAAAGAATATTACATCCAACCGGAGCTCAGCTCCCATGCTGCCACGTTGCCGAAATCTCCTGATGAATCAACTCTCTGCATACGCCTGTTCCCTGCAGTGGAGAACCACTTGTAATATCGCTGCGTGTTAACGCACAACACGAATACGTGGTGAAATCTGGTGCCATGCCCCTTGTGGAAACAGTAGGCACCCAGTAGGAAAAAAAATAAAACAAAATCCAGATAATATAACTTTATTTTCTTTTTCCAGTCCTCCAAAACGGATAGCCCAGAGGATCATATTGGAACCCTTCCCCATAAGTAGGTAGTAAAGGGATTCTCATTTGGCTTGGTAGGCACCTGTGGGTATATGCAAAGAACTGCTTTGCAACCCACTGTGTATACTTCCACTGACAAAAACGTGGCAGTAAGTAGAGATTGTGTGCAGTAGTGGGTATTGGGTGTACTAGTTTGGAAGTAAAGAGACCATGGGCTATTACTGTGTGTTGGCAAGCCAAAAGGAGTTCTGAAAGCCTAATCAGCAGCTGCTTCTCCTCTGCTCTGAGCTGCTCTGCTGCAGTATTACACAGGCACAGCGATGCTACCCAACAAAACCAGTGGCTCTGATTCTTAATAAACACCTGATGGACTTAACAGTGCTAATAAATTGCATAATCTACTTATTGCTGTCTAGTCTGTAAAGGTTTAGGGTATAGTCTACTCATGCCTGCAAGAGAGCTGGGTTGGAAAGCCTCTGTAAAGATGAAAATTGTCTCCCAGAGCATAACCTGACTACAGAAAACAGGTTGCTAGCAAAAACCCCAAATACTGTAACACTATAAAATTGTAAAAGTGACTACTTCAGTACTGTCTCTGAATAATACGCCCCCCAGTTTTAAATAAGAAAGGTTTGTAATCAGAAGACCTCTCCCACCTTTTCTTCCTTTTGTTTTTCCCCACTAAAACCTACACACGAGTCAAGTATCCTTAAGATCTCTTCCCCTTCAGGTACTTTTGGTGCAAGTCGGATAGATGAAAAAACTCTACACACTCGTGCCATCGACTTGAAAACGGTGACGGGAAAGGAAGGAAAGGGGCCAGATAAATCCCATTTTTTCCCTCCAGTTCCTCTTATAGTCAGCCCTGGGTTGATTTATATAAGAGAACAGAAAAGGCCTAGAGGCAAAACAGCTCATCTCTCTGTGACCGAAAACACACTCCTAACCCAACTGGAACTTGGGTGCAGTTTGCCCTTGGATTATTCTGCATGAGATTTTTCCATAAGCATTCAGTCTGAAGGCTGTTACTCATCCCCCTTCAGCTCATGTCGTTCTGCAGTTCCTTGCAGAGAACAGGGCCCGGAAGTAGGCTGCTCGACAGCCGATATTGTGCAACTTCATTTGGTAAATTGCCTTTCCTGCACTGGTGCTAGAAGGTGCTCAGCTGGAGTCCATACACTAAATCTGTGGAAATAGCCTGACATGGCCCCAATGACACACGGCAAATGCAGTTCTGCTGTGAGCTCACGTTGGGAGAGTTAATACCATTTCTATCCCACATGCAGATTTCTTCTTCTGGAAAAAATAATATGGGCAGGACACAAAAGAAGCCTACGGTACAAGGATCTATGGGGAGAACTGACACAAAGCCTTCAAAGGTAGCGAGAGAACAGGTGCCTTTGAATGCATCCAGGGAACTAGACTGTGAAAGGACAGCGAGAGGTAGGTCATTTACCCTTTCCTACGCAGGCAGCTTGGAAATGTACTGCAAAACATTGCATCCTTAAATATCTTAACCCAGAATTGAGCATGGGCTGTGCTTTCCCAAATGACTCACAGGAGGGGACAGAAGGCGCCCAGGGGCCACAGAAAGCGAGCGAGGAAACCTGGAGTAGCAACCTCTCTGAAATAGCGTGCACCAGCAAACACTGGCCACCAGGCAGCTAAATTACTTGTTTTGGAGGGCAGTCCAGAGCTGCAGCTCTCTTTCTGGCAAATTTAATTTTAAATATACCCAGTTCTCGAGAAAGTGGTGGAACCAGAGTCACCGCAGCCTGGTAGACAACCGAATACATCTTTCTATCCATCACCACCTCAAGGCTCCTTGCAAGACATCTCACAACCATCTTTTTGCATCGTCCTATCTCACATCCACAGCTGCAGTCTCCAGCAGCCCCGGCTCTTCCCTGCCGGGCTGCTGTCCCTCTGCGATTCCCCTTCACATTCTGCCCCAGCGCAGCCCCTGTAGCCCCTGCCCCACAGCTCGCTCCTCAGCCTGCCTCTCCTCCTGGCTGAGAGAACTTGCCATGGGTTGGGAGGACTTTTTGCTGTGGTAATATTTGCTGTGCAGGTTTGGATCTGCTTCTCTGTAAGTGAACTCACATCTTTAAAAACGGCAGCCTGCTGTCTTCAGCCAGACTTCAGCACCTCAACCTAATCAAGAGTTTGTTCTCCCTGACAGCCTCTAATCACCAGCTATACCGTTTACTGAGGGAAAATTTTTATCCTTTCTGCTAGAATTCATTTTTATGACACCTACCATAAGAGATTTAAAAAAATTAGGCATTAAAATGGTTTATAGAGGGTATTTTTATAATCCACTAAGCTGTTTTCCATTTCCACTGATACGACATCTCAGCTATAATTTATAAATGCCATCAGTTAACAGGCACAGAATCTTATCCTATGATTTCTCCTTTCACATGATTTTCCCATTTAAACTTTCTGTTAAATCTACGCTGTGCTGCTAAATCCAGAGAGATTTCGCCATAGCTCGGAGGGGGGGGGGGAGGAAAAAAAAAAAGTTTAAGTAGCTAATTAGTGTCACTGGATTTGGGGCATTCTATCATGAGAGAATATAGAGGAAGCATGTCCTCAATAAATATTTTGGGCATTTAAATGAGGCTAATGCCCCCCCTACACAGCAACCTCTAACATCCACAGAAAATAAAATGTTTTAAAGGCAGTAAGTGGCTGCTTTCCCATATAGGGACGATGAGAATATCATATCAGTATATTGACTTTTCAGTGCATCTGACTGTCCCCATGGTTATTTTTGTTGTTGATTGCAGCTTCGAGGGAGTCACTCTGGAAAGTGCCACTGCACGTGCCAGGCTCCAACCTCAAAACACCCTGGGAGAAAACATTTATTTACAGCCCTCTCAGAATTCACTTCATACTTTGATAGCACCACAGAAATGCCTAACAATAATTATAATTCTTGCAGTAGTTAGACTTTTCTCTGCCAAGCTCAGACTGGAAAACTCCAGGCCTCGCCGCGATCACTGCTACTAAATCACAGCAGGGAAAACAAAACAGAACATACATTCCTCCTCATTTGCAACATCTCCAGCACATCTGCCTTGGGTCTGCTGCGAAACTCGTATTGGGCTGCATCTAGTCTTTTGGATATGCAGGGTCCTGACTTGGGAGAAGCAAACCCAAAGAAACTGATTTTCGGTTGATTAAATGTGGGCATGACGAGATCTCCTTAACTCTGTTTAGGTCAAGGATAGGTTCATGGTCCTTCCAAAGACTGGGCAGACTCCTCAAAGGCCTAGTGATTTTTCAGTCACAACCAGTTAAACGCTTTGGGAGAGAAAGTGCCCTCAAACTGCCTTCATTACATGGAGTGGAGAGGAAGCTTGAAAGGTATGCAGAGGGAGAAAGCCACTTGTCCCCTAGCTTTTTTTTCTAATGAAGACCTAATTCTAGCAGAGTTTCAGGCTTGGCTCAGACAAGCAGAGAATCCACAGCCTTTTAACCTTTTTTTTCCTAAGCAAGTTGGTCTACAGAAGAAAGGTTTCACTCAATTTAGAGTTATTGATAATCTTTCTTCAGTCCTTGAAGACCAAAAAGGAAAATTAAGGGCACATTGGCAGAGCTGAATGGAAAAGCTTCACCCACTGTGAGGCCGCCTGGTGCTACACAAAGGTGGAATCAAGAGAAGACGTTCTCTTCTGTACAAGGGTTAGTATTTTAAATGCATCTCCATGAATTTCTTCCCATCAGGTGATGAAACACTTCCCTGCAGGCAGGCAGCAGGGGAGAAGGAGAGCTGGTTCAGTCCCTCCTCTTCCGAAGTGGCTTAGTCATGCCAGCGTACATCCTCAGCACTAGATTTGTCCCATCTCTGGCAAGGCAGCATGGTGCGAAGGGCGTCAGCCAAGCTGGCTGGCCATACAGGCCAAAGCCCAGCACCACATTTGGGGAGGAAGACAAAGATTGAGACAAGCAGGTGAATCATGCTTTTGTCACTTGGGGAGCGGAGATGAATGAGCCTACACTGCCGACGTGAGGGACATTTTCCTGCTGTCATAACAGCAATGGGAGAACAGATGGCGAATAATATGGACTGTGGCCATTCAGCATGGACCCTTGGCACTTCCACTTTGCCAGGCAGCTCAGTGGCAAAGTCTGCTTGGGGGAAATGTTCCTGCATGCAGAGGTAGTCTCTGTTCACCCACTCAAGAACCTACATGGCCTTTACCCACATGCTGCCTGGTGCATCCAGGAGAAGAGGAGTGATTCCCCCACGACTTCCCAGGCGTCATCCCCTTCTGCTCATGTGCCAGCAGGCATGGGAGAGATCTAGGTATCAGCCAGACAGCCATCCATGCTTGCCAGGGAACTTTGGACCCTCCTGAATGGGGCTTAGATTCATCAGGAAGAACAAGGACTGTAAACATGAGTGTAAGCAAGAAAATGATGCCAGTGTAGGACTGGCCAGAAATGCAAAGCCGTGTCCTCTCCTGTAGGCAGGTGCTCTCTCCACTTATTTATGAACCCTGGCAGTCCCAGAAAGCACATCTCCCCTTCTGAGCACCCAGTCCTTTCCAGCTAAATGGATGCTGCTGAATCAGAGGGTGGTCCGGATATTCCCAGCATGGCTCCGGTGGTACCTCATCAATGCCAGCCCTTCCCACTCCACCCCCATTCAGTCTCACTGGTGAAAAACATCCTCCAGGATGAAAGAGTACCCCAAAACCCCCTAAGATGTAACTTCCCCCTAAATCCACCCTTCATATTTAGTCTTGCACACAAATGAAACAAGCTAGTGACACAGCCAAGGTCTGAAAGGCATTTGAAGTCTAAGTCTCCATTAACTTCAGGACATGATTAGTGATTAGTCTTTCTTTCCTTGCAGAAAAGCCTGCATAGCCCAGCGCCTCACGTGCTGCTCTTTCAGGACCTCAGACTTTGTCCGTTTTCGTGCTGGTGCCTTCACTAATTGCACAGCTCCACGGTCAGAGCGATGGGGCGTCGGATCAGAGGAGGCATTTCACTGCACGCTTCTGCTGCTCTCTGTGGATGGGGCCAAACTGCAACAAATGTTGATTTAAAGAACACTTTAGTGGCTGCCTCTAATGCAGTTGCCACAAGCCTTCAGCTCCCATTTATCATCTGTCCCTGATTCTACAACTTGCCTAAAACTGTTTTCTTTTTTTTTCCCCTCAAAACAACCTTTTCAAGAATTTTTTTCTTGTTACCATTGATGTCTTAGTATATCACCTTGCACATTTTTTTTCCTCTTTTCTTGAGAAAAGAAATGCCACAAAGAAGCCATTAGAGCTCCTCACTCATCTGACCTTAGCAGGAGATTCTTCTGGCAAACCAGAAAACAAAGTGCAAGACCGAGGCAAGATCCCAGAGCAAGATCTCTGACAGAGATGAGGATCTGGGAAGGGGGATCAGCCCCTACACAAGGTATCCTACAGTACCGTGCCAAACCAAGCCAGAGAGGAAGAGCTGAATACAGCAATGCGGGCTCTGCACCCTCCACCACAGCACAGCCAGGTTGGGAGTGCCCAACACTGTCCTTTCCCCTCATCCACCCAACTGCAGCAGAGCCAGAAATAGCCAGAGATGGGGTGAACATCCCTGACCCACCCATGCATGAGCAGGAAGAAAGCAGACCATGGAAGCAATCCTGTCCTACTGTGTATCGCATTTTAGCTGCCATTAGAGCCTGTTCTGCAGCAGACAGCAGCATCACCACAGAATAGCAGACCAGAAACACACACCTTCCATGAAAAAAAAAACAGAGCTATAATCCTGCTTTGGGCTTGTTTTTTCATCCAAAACAATGGATAAAATAAAAATCCATTAATCTTGTTTGTGCTACACTTGAACCAGACCCACAGGGACGCTTAGCATCACTTAGAACCTGCTATATCACATTTAGATACTGATGCTCCTAGAGGAATCAGTAAACATTGAAATGCCTTTAAAGGTCCGATTTTTGGTACTTACAGGCCTAAGCCAACAATCAGGACCCCAAATATTTGGCAAACAAGTATAAGGGTGAAACACTGCTGTGAGAGCTTACTAAACTCACAACAACAGGGAGATGCAACAGGTGAACAGCAGGAATCATGACAGCCATGAGACGGCCATGACATCTTAAGCACAGGGCTTGCAGCAGTTACAGGCACAGACAGGAACATAACAGCCAAAAGGAAAATCCTACTGCAGGGAAGAACGAGCAAAAACCAGGGTGGAGCATAGTGTTACTGGGCAAAATCTGCAGGAAAGGTAAAGACAGCAGTGACGGGATCACAGACTACAAAATCCCCTCGAGTGCCTTTGGATGAAGTGAACCTTCTGTAGAAAGGGCTTGATCTGCAATCCGGGAAGTCGATAGTGCAGAACCAAGTACGTGCAGCCCTGTTTTCCCCTTGCACTGAAAATATGCTTTAAAAAAAACCCCAAAATAAGACAAATGCTGGCTTTGCTTGGAATAATTCCAGAGTGCAAATTAAAGGAAGAAAGGTTAAACCACACCAACCAACTGAACATGAAAACTGAGAAAATTAGCTGCAGAGGGCCACAGTGCTCTGTCACCTGGGGGCACCCCATCTCCAGTCCAAGGCAGCAGCACATCTTACCATCTCTCCTGCTGACTCTGACAGCAAATTCCCCTGAAGCACGTTTGGAGCCCAGGATTTGAAGCAGTCAAGAGATAATCACAGCCAAAACCACTGGTGTGAGCTCATAACTGGTGTAAGGAGCATAATTAACATCCATTTTCATCACCTCACTGCTCTCTATCACAAAGGAGGGTTGGATTTGAGTGCCCACATCACACCACTCAACATCTGCACAGGAGACCCCATGGGACCCCCGCCTGGACCCTTGCGCAAAATGACAGGGAAGCACCCCTCGGCAGAGCTGCTTTGACTGCAGGTCTCTGGGTGCAGGGACCTGTCTGGGGCTGCAGCATGGCCCCATAGCTCGCTCTCCACTGTGTAGCCCCACACTTTGGGGGAGCAAACAGGCTGATGGGTCAGAGGAAGCAGTGCTGTCCTGAAACAGCATGAAATCCAGGCCAGGCAGCAGTGCGTGCGGATTGTGGGTGGGATATTGTGTGTGGCAGACTTGACCTGCCTCGAGTTGCAAATATGGGTTTTGTGCAACAGGGATGTAACAGCCTCTTAATCCTCTCTTCACCAGTATTTTGGGCACAGAGAGAGAAGTAAAGGGCCCTCGTTTCTCTTAAGAAATTTTTCAGAGCAGGGATGTTCTTGAACTTTTCAGAGGAAAGAGTGTATGTGCTGCACATCCCTCTCCCTGCCTGCCCTGTGCAGTGGTACTCATGGACTGCTCTAGCTGAAGCTGAGGAAACGAAATCCCAGTGAGGAAGATTTCTTCCCAAAGATGGACTCATTGCTGGCCTCCAGGTGCCAACTCATAAAGCAAATTCTTTCAATCTCACACCACATCTTTAAGAAATGATAGACTGCACCATCTCAGAGGAAACTGTCTGCTCCCTGATAATAAATGAGCTGTTAGCAGAGGTAGCAGACTCCCAGATCCATTTGCGATCCAAAGGACTCGCAGCTTCTTCGCATTTTCACAACGCCAAAACCACAGAACACGCAGACAGCAAAGGACGGGAAGGCAGCCTCCTGCGCCTGTCTGCTTGCTGCTCTCCCGTGGCTAAAGGGAGATTGTCAAGTGCGATTTCCTTTTGATGGAGCCTTTTTTAATGTAAATTTGCTGTTATTGAACGTGAATAATTCACTGCATTAGCTGCAGGCAAGGATAGCCGGGAAAAACACTGCAAACCTCACCCTTGCATGCCAGACATCTACAACACCTCTTGCAGCTCTGGCCAAGAAACTTCCTATAGCACGAGCACCCATAGTCCTACAGCCACACACCTCACTCCTCCTCGGGCTGCAGACCCCGCACAGCTCGACAACACCGAGACAAGCAGATCTCCAACAAGAGGTTCCTGCAGTACTACTGGAGGACGCTGCTGCACCTCAGTCATCTTGACCTCGATTCCCTTCAGACTGGCCCTGCTTGAGTTGCTAGTTTGGATTCACGCTTCTACTTTCCCTCCAGAGGAAGCTTGAAACAGGAATCCTGAATGCACATCGCTGTTGCACTCCTCTGAGATTGCTGTCAAATGGCAACCAGAATCCAGGACAAGAGCAGGGTAGGATTCAGATACTCCCTGGGATTTTCAGGCACGTTTTGGGTCTCATTTGGCTCAGCTGGTAAAGGAAGCTACTTTAGAAAGGACTTTTTTTTGTTCAGGCCAAACAGCTGATTTTTTTTTTTTTTTTGCTGTTTTAATTTGTTTTGTTTTCTAAAAAGCTCACAAGATTGTTTGTTCCAGTGCCATTCAGGCCTTAGCTGTGCTCTTCCTATTCGAGCCAGTAGGGATTGCTCAGCCAAATCCCTGGGTGCCGTTTTGAAAAAGCTACAGTTGACATCTGAAGGCATTCCTCCCCTGATGATACCCGACTCTACGATCCCCTGAAGCCTACTCCTAGGGAAAGGCAATATCAGCTAGGAGCGCATCCACAGAAAAAGGGAGAAAGAGATCTGCTTAAAGACAGCACAAGCAAAGCCGGGTATCCTTGTTAGAGCACTGCAAACACTACTGCCAGCAGTGAGCCCATGAAAAGTGAGAAACAGAAGAGGCCAAGAGGATGAGAGCATGTCTCAGGATGACGGCAGGCCCCTGCCCTTGAACAGCCACTCCGGTAATGTACTGAAACACAGAAGGTGAACCTGAGAAGAGCAGTTTCTATGCCACGAACATATGTTTTCATCACTTCCTAGCAATACATCAGAGTAGCACAACCGCAAACTGCCTGTTTGCAATGTGATGCCTGCTTTTATCAATGCCCTTACAGGCTGCTTGCAGGGAGAGCGGGAGAATGTTTGGTACCGCTGAGGGATCGCCTTCAGCTGACTATTGAGGAATTAGCAGAACAGAATACTGCAGACACTTTGGATAGGATTCATCTCGCCTACCTCTCAAGGTCTCACAGTAAGCCATCTAAGCCAAGTTTGTCACCTTAGCTTCCCGTAGGGAGAAGGGAGATAAGCAGGCACCTCTGCAGGGAAATTCCTCCCATACTAAGATGGGTGTCTAAGACAGTTCAAAAGGATCGCTCACTGGAGGGCTCTCTACTGAGTACAGAGGTAACTTCGATGAGGGCAACTAATCCTTAGCCAGAGAAATCGGAGGGGACAAATTCCCTTCTTCATGCTTTAGGACCTGCTGCTTAAGGATGCAGCTAAGGCATGTAAGCAGTGACAGCACGAGCACCCTGAGTCAAGCTGGGACTCGGTTCTTCCCCTCTCTTCCTCTGTCCATCCATGGACATCTGGCAAAACAGAACTGACCTGATAAGCACACAATTCTGTTGCTTTACCTGGCACTTTGCAGAAGGAAAAGTTTAGTTAGGAGACAGTGCATCCAGCATTTGTACTGAGGACACATGTAAGGACTTCACTTGAGAAGAAGCTTTGCTGGGCTGAAGCTCCCCAACCAGAGAAGAGAACTGTTGGAATGATCTCTTGACTCACAGCTGCTATCTGAGATGGTGTGTATTGGTTTCCCCACTTCAACATGACTGTTAAGCCTCACTAAACTGTGACGATGCTTGAATGAGAGTTTCCTCTTTGACAGAGCAAGCCTGTATCCCAAACTAACGCTAGTCGCTCCAGAACAAGAGCTGATATGGGGAAGGGCTTATCTCTGAAAGCGTGTGGTTGCTCTGGGAGCAGGGGTGGAAATGCAGGAGCCATCTCTCCTTCCACCTGGGGGCTACACAGTGAACTTGCTGCCTCCCTAAATTATTAGCACATAAAGATGGGCATGTCTGGGTACATGAAGAGCTGGTTTTCTAGTCTGTGGGTGACTGCAAATGGGTGACCTCCTGCAAGCCCCGGAACCGCTTGGGGCTCTGTGGGTTCAGGAGAGGTGCTGGTATCTGCTACCTCCGAGGTCTCTGCTGAGTCTGGCACACAGAGCTGCTAAGGTGGAGGATGTTATGGTATAGATGACTCAATGTTAGAAATCTGCCTGAGTTCATCCACACATTTCTTGTGGGTTCCCAAACAAGTCATGACTTAATGCCTGTCAGCTCAGGCTAATCCAGGTCTCAGGCTCCAGAGAGGCTCTGGTCTCCCCAAAGCCTCTCGCTTCACTGTCCCCACAGAAGAGGAGCACGGGGACTCCAGGATTACCATTTCCACACCTCGAAGCTGCAGATAGTGGGTTTTGCCTGGCACAACCATAATGAGCTGAACAGGAAAAAAAAACAGAACCAGGACAGGCTGGAAGACTGAATTAATTCTGATTAAATCCATGAAATGCACTCAGCTCTGCTTTTGCTCGGGACAGACTAAAGACAGCTGCTGTGCCCAACTCTTTTTCTGGGACAGTGAACTGGAAACGGCATCGCTGCACGGGCTGCGCTGCGGCTCGCTTCCCTGTCCTTGCCTGCAACAGCAACATCCCCTCTGCCCCTTCCCCCACCACAGCCATATGTGGTTTGGCTTTCTATTACTTCCTTTGGTAGTTCATTAAAGACATTAATCACCTTCTGCACAAAGACATTTCTCCCGAACTCCCTGCAGGCCAGGCCTCTTTCTCAGCTGCGGCTCCCTGGCTGCTTTGCCCCTTTGCAGACACAGTGCTGGCGGCCCGGACCTGCCCCTGTTTCCCTGCTGACCTGGATCCCTGCTAGACATCGATCGGGGTGGTCACCCCCAAGCCTCCACTGCCACGTGCGCTCTGACAGGAGCCTCCTTTCCAGCTAACCTTCACCCCACCGTGGTCTACATCTCGGCATTCTCTGTCTCCCTTTTCCCTGGCCAGACAGCCCCATTTCAGGACCAACACACGGCCACCTACGCGTGTGCATCGTGCAATAAGCCGTATACAAATGGCACATCCTCATCACGCTATAAGGATGCAAGGTGTCCTGCTGTGCAAGGCTGGCTGAGGGGAAGCACTGTGGGCATGTTGGCACTGTTGCAGCAGCAGCAAGAGGGGTGCGGGGCTGTGTTAAACACGCTGGCAGTTTGCAATAACCACCCCACGCAGGGGACTCCCTGCCCTAAACACCGAGGTTTGGCCTGCCGTAGTTGCACTGAGGAAGAGGGAGGCCAGAAGTGAGCTGAGCTATGGTGCTGGCCAGATGGGAGACACCAGCAGGCTCCAGCTCATATTTGGGCAGAAGGGGGAAGAGCCCTCAGAAAGCAAAACCTCCCCAGGCTTAGGTAAGGCCTGAAAAGAGAGACAAGGGAAAATTCCAGCTACGGCAGGTCCATGGCCCCTTGAGAGCTGCTGCCTGTCCTCTTTGCCACGCTGGGTCTCCTGATCCAGTGCTTCACCATCCTCCATCCCTGTGTGCTCTCTGTTAGACTTCGCTCTCCCCATGACATCCCACACCCACTGGTAATTTTTTCTGCTGCTCACCTGCCAGAATAGCAACACCATCCTCCTTCCAACAGATAGCTCTGAACGGGGTGTGGGTGCTGCGTGGATGGACGGTTAACAAGGCTCAGGGTGCTCAGGGGATATCAACAGGCCAGCAGGAGAAAAAAAGACATCTGAATCAGTGTAGTCACCGGTGTCTTTTGCTCATGGAAGCTTACCGCTAGCAAAGATCAAAGCAAAGTGTTTGGGAGGGCAGGGAGGTGAGAAGTAGCCCTCCCTGTCATGTGAGATCCTTCCACACTGCATCCAGATTACCTACAGCAGCTTCTGTATCTCTCCTCTGACCCTCCAGTCCCGAACCTTTCATCTCCTCCCACTTCATCTCCATTAGCATAGTTACAGAACCTCACTTCTTAAATCAAAGCCAAGACTGCTGTAGCGTATAGAGAGATGCAGACACAAGTGTATATTGACACGAGAATCCTGCCATCAGTTGTATGTTACATCTCAATCTTAGACATCAGTTGTTTTCTTTTGCACTCCTCCACTCTGTCAAAAACAAATAAAATCAAAGAATGAAAAGACCCTCTTGAAGAAGCCAAGATATAGCAATCTGTAACTGTTACTCGCCTCTTCATAGCCTCTCACTGCCATTTCCTCGGGGGATCAGTCCTGCGATGCATAAGCACGTCTGCTGCTAAACTGCAACACTGGATGAGGGATGGCAAGGATGTGGTTTGCAGAGAATAGGAAAAATAACTGATAAACATTAATAAAAAGAATCAAACTTGCTGGAGGTTTTTCCTGTTCTTTTGTGTTGTGGTGGTTTTTTTTTTTTAAAGAATGCCCCAGGGGGAACAAGGGGGCCGGGCTGCTGAAGGGCAGCATGAGAAAATCAACTAGAGACTCGTGACTGTGTAGGCTAACGAGCGACCAGTTCAGCAGGTGAGCAGGGAACAGTTTCTGTCGGATAGCACGCTGTTGTTATTCTAATCATTTGGCATCATTTTGAAATTTTTTTTGCTGGGATGATGGTGGATAGTTAATGGATCAGTTCAGCCCTTCTTCATCTTGCCTAATACCTGACTTCCTTGGGAGTCTCTGTAACCTCCCGAGGGACATCCCATGCTCTACCAGATGGCACTTTTCACGGGGGAAAATGTTACCCTGTTTCAGTCCCACACAACTAAAAGCAAAGGAGTAAAACTCCATCTCTCTTTAAAGGAACACAGTTGAAATAAATGCATCTTTGTCTTCAGACTTGTGTTAACACTGCACCCCCGAGAATTTGTACCTGCAGAATATTAAAGTCTCCCTGAATTATTGCCTCTTTAAGGAGCATGTTGATTTTGTGTTTGCTCTGAGCTCCACGTGTTACTGAAGCTAACCAGGACAGTTTCCATTTCTACTGGCAGAGAACCGTTGCCTTTGGGGCCATAACCCTATTAAGGGAAATGTAAACGTATGTATCTAAAATTCCCACTAGAGTTTTGGAAAGCAGCAGCATGCTTCCCCTCGCTACCTTCCTTGCAGCCACATGAAGATTTCCACTCTCACCTTGCTAATATGCCAAAAAAAATAAAGCCTGTGTGTTTCTGGCTTAGTAGGATCCCTATCACATGAAAAAGCTTTATTTTTAGAGAAGAAAGGATAGGCTGTGAGTGAAAACTGTGGCTGTTGCACAATGGACAGGTCTGGCCTCTGCTGCTTGCTGTTGCTCAAATCCCTTCTCTGCCTGGTGCAGAGCCCAAATTTTACTTCTTCGCTCTCTTTTTCGCCTGTCACCAATGAGTATTTGGGATCCTTTCCAGATGAGCAGATAGATTTGCAGGTATGAAATTCCCTGTATTCCTCCTCTGATTTTTCCTAATTGCATCGTATCCGCTTTTCTCCCCAGGCACCGCTCCCACAGCCCAGGATCAAAAACTAAATACATAAAAATAGTCATGCAAAGAATAAGTGCCCTCACGCCCTTTGGAGAGAAATGGACCCAGAAGACTGGGGGAAACCCCGTTCCTGACGTGTGCTGCCAGCCTCTCCACTAGGCTGCCTTCGCCAAATGACAGTGAAGCCCCATCCATGTCCCTGCTGATGATATTGGCCCACATTCACCCCAGGCTTTCCGTGCCCAGATCTGCGCAGGCAGGCAGACAACCCGCCCTGTCCTGGCAGCCACAGCTGAGGAACTGGTTCGTCACGCATATTTTAAATCCTTTTCCTTCTTGGGGAAAGCACATGGGACAAGCTCCCACCTGCTTCAGCAGCGGCTGCTACTGCCTAGCACCCAACCCCAGACCCTCTGCTGAGACACTGGGTGCAGGAGGCTGGTGTCACCCCCAGGACCTGCTCCCTCCTGCTTGGCAGGATTTCACCCATCAGCACCCTGCTTAGGGCTGGACCTGACTCTGTAATGTGCTGGCATCTCACTAAACAAACATGCACTTACTAGAAAGCTACAGCCCATCCCTGCCAGAAATTGAGCATCCTTAACCTCAATTTGATCTAACGTGAAGTGATGCTCTGTGATTCATCTGCCTGCATCACATCTTTTCCTATTACAAAATCTAAGGAGATGTATCTCCTTGTAGTACCTATGTTGTATCAATCAGACTGCATTTGATCATTAAGTCTATGTTTCTGCTGGCTTAACTCACATTACATAGTCATAGCTAGCATCCTGAGCTCTGCAGTGCAAAAAAAAATCCCAAAGTATTTACGTGAGATTTCTGACACTGCAAACATAAAAACAAGTCTACAAACACCACAACAATTGCATACTATTACAGGGCTGGGTTTATTTAGACTGTGGAACTTTAATTATAAAGATTGCATTTTAATTGATTGCTGCTAGAATAATTACAGCAACACCTTTCCAAGAAATGGCGACCATCGTATATTTGTCAACAAAGAAGCTTCCTTTAAAATCAACATGCAATAATTGTTTAATTAAGCCAAATTTAGATCCTCGTTTGAGAACATTCAAATATTTGCCTATTCATTCCTGTCTCTGAGAGGTAATTTGAGAGATAAAAAGCAATCTCCAGAAATACTCTATCTATACACGTAAGTATCCAAGAAAAAGAAATACTTCATTTCATAGCTGATCTGGATCTAAGCTTGCTGCTATTGATAAGAACATAAGCACAGAGTGAGTGATCACTACAAATCCCTCTCTAATTGGTGCTGGAAGGCCTTCATAAAATATGAACAGACTCCAAACTACATGTTCATTTTCTAATATGCAGAACAGATTCAACTGTTGATACTCTAGCAGCATCCACACCCCGTATTCAGTATGAGGACCCCACAGTAACTGCAGCTGTGCATACAGGGAAGGAGAGGGATAAATAATTCATTGTTTTTCAGCCTCTTTGCAAGTTCTCTTACAGCTGCAAAATCCTGCTGCTGTCCTGTGCAGATGTCTGTGTTTTACGTGTGCAGTTCCTGAACGTCCCTTCTCAGTAGCCCAACACCTAAGCATGCAAAAGCTGATGGCTGCATCAGCAACACTACAGGGCTGAATGCTGGACTGAGGTTTTTTTAGTCGCTGGTCATCCCTGCAAAGTGGCCTGAGTTTTGCAGGGACAGACCTCCCAAGCTGGTGACTCACTTTCCGCAAGCACCGCTCGGCAGGGCACGTCCCCCAGGTCACTGAGCCGGCATCTTCCCCGGGCAGCGAGAGCAACCACCACCAGCTGCCTGAGCCTGCTGGGGCTCACCTCCAGACTCCGGTCAGAGGCCAAAAGCAGGAGTCTCTGCACCACAAATTAAATAAAGCAAAGGAGCTGAGGCTGAATCAACTCATATCCCCCGAGGAGCTCGGCTATGCACAGGATGGAGATGCACCTTAACGTGTGCACAAACGGAGGCCGAGACAAAGAATAAGAGAAAACTATTCCCTGCGCTGGTTGTGTCCAGTAAGCAATCTCTCATCCCTTTGCTGCCAAGAGGACATGGTGCTCGTGTCCACTGTGGACCTCCCAAGAACAGGGATTTGCAGCTCGTGCCTAAGCTTCAGCCCTCCTGTACCCTCGCCTCTGGCACTGAGCACCCCTCTTCTCACACCTCTCAGCTCTGACCTGCAGCATCAGCCCTGCCGGGCTAAGTCTGCCCTGAGCACAGTCAGTCACGGCAAAAGCCAGCAAGGCAGAGTTTGCTAGTGACTGTGCTGAGGCCGTAAAGCTCTTTTCCAAACACGGCTGAAGACAGAACCTGTAAACACATCTTTAAAGCTGATCAGGAGGGTTTTGACTGCTACATCACTAGGCAAGTCTTTCAGCTATGCCACAGCATCACTTTACCCTTTATAGTCACCTGGCACTGCTATATACTTCTGCTGAAGCAAGGACTCTAAATTCACCTTCCCCCAAGCAATTGTCTTGGCCTTCGAAGAACCGGCACAAGAACATAAAGTCTCCTAACCTTTAGTTATGAACCCTCAAAGGAGCAGGCGTGTATTTTCATATCAGTAAGCCACACCACGCACCCAGCTGCAAACACAGAGCCTGTTCATTACCATCTATTCTGTGGGATGGAATGAATTCAGGAAGATATTTCAGTTATTGAAATGTGCTCATGTTTCGGTGATGCAACAACGTTAGCATCAACCACACACCTGAAACATGAGGTTACCGCATGTTGCATCTACTACCTATTTTTGCTTTCTTAATGATTATGGTTTGCTTAAAATCATAATCTACTGATGTGTTACGTGCAGGGACCACGTGACCCATAGATCAACGCTGCCCCACACAGAGGTATTCACAATCACTGCGTAAGGATAAAAAGTCCACAGCTAGAAGCATCAGAAATACGAAAGTTATTGCTGGGCTGTCACAGCGACAGCCCAGCAACAACATCAGCCTCCTGATATTTTACAGATTTATCACTTTCATGGGTATTATTGTTACCAATTTATGATCATCACTAGCACATCATTAACAGCTGCCTATCACTGTCACCTGTGCACAAATGGGTGCATCGCCTACTGTGAATTCACCCACTGTCACACCAAAGCTTGCTCATCCTGACTGGTAAGCAGATATATGTCAGGCAGAAGTAGACAGTGTCACAGCTGATGCTGAGATACATTTGGCATACGATCTCCTCAGACAGGGTGCTGTCATTTTGCTGCAGTTCATCCCGCCACTTCAGCATTGCCCCGCAAGCTGCCCAACAAGGTTTTTTGCTTCTGCCATCACCACTGATTCTTAATATATATTCTGTATTTTGAATGAGGCTGCTTCAGGCACTTGCCATAAGGACTACCTTTAGCATATGTGGCTGGATCCTAGCACAAGGCAGGACTTGCCATGGGGCTGAGACCTACTAGTCTTCCTCATATGTCCTGCTGGAGATCCTGATAGGGGCACAACCAGGGTTACAGGCTCCAAACACCCTCGGTTTAACCATCAGATAAACAGGTAATACCAAGGACAAGGAAACGCTGTGTTCTCTATCTCCATGGGAACAAAAACTGGTACTTTTAACTGGTAGCATGGCCAGTCTTTTCTCAGAAGATAAGGACCACTGCGTGGGCAGGGTTTTTATTCTCTGCAAATAAACAGATCTTTCTGCTGATATCTAGTCTTGGCAACTGGGAAGGGAATTTGCTGGAAGATGAGGAAGGAGATAATTCCTGGCAAAAGTTTCACTTCAGCCTTAGAGTACTAAAACCAGGTCTCCTAACAGTCTGGATTGTTTAGGTTGGGGTTTTTTCCCCCCCTAGGGTACATGGAATAACACCTCTATTTGTGCTTACAAAACAAATGCTTCCTTCCATAGTCTGGAAAAACTTAGGAAGTTTTTAATTATAAGAAAAGAAAAATGAGGACAAGCGAAGTTGGACTGTGCAGAGTGCTCTGCTGGTCTGATCTAGGACAATGTGCCCTACATAGAGCTCAAATATAACATCCTTTGGGAGGCTGTCTTGCTTCCATTCAGCTTTTGCGAGACCACCCCCGCCCCCATGCTACTAATGACAGATTTTTGAAGCAGAACTAGTATCGTGGTCTTGCTATCAACGTTAATGCTGTAAACAAAACCATTAGTGGCAGGCGTAGAGGGAGGGAAAGCTATGTGCCGATGGAGAATTTATTCCAGTGATATTCTTTCAGTTTCTGCTTTCTTCCTGCTATCAGGACTGAAATAGCTCATCCCCAGCCACAGTCAGCAACTCTACCCCAGGTGGGTGACGCTTTCCCTTGATAGATAAGAGGTCTGTCTTTTTTTCTCCTATTTGTCTAGTTTTCCTGCCGAGGAAGTGCCATTGGATTGTGCTGAAATGGTTGCTCTTTCTTGATGGAAACCTTATAGCTGGCAAATAGGGGGATATTAAAGAAAATAGAAAATCTTTAGATGTGTCATTAGACACTCCAGCGAAAGTGTGGCCAAATTTTTCCTTCTTTCTCCTATGTCATACTAGCTAGGAAATTCCTGCAATCTTGTATTTGCAAACCTTCCAACAGAAAAAAATCACATTTTTTATTTTTTCTTCAGAGAGCCTTATTAATTCTCCTCCTGTACATTCCTGTGTTCTTTTTGCAGGAAAGCATTTTTCCCTTAAGTGTATTTCTTAGCAGAGAGAACAGTTTGTGTCCACCTCTACCCCACTCTCCACATGACTAAACTGCGGAGAGGGTGTTTCAGTGAATCAAACGGATACTACAGATGTGAGCCAGCAGCAATCCAACAGGCTCTACAAAGGGAAGGGTTCCTCTAGTCCCTCCTGACAGTCCTCATACACACACAGAGGCTCAGAGAGTGAAATCAGTGTCTGACACCAGGTTGAACCGAGAAATTCTTCGTGCATCACATCCCGGCAGCACGAGCCCCTCGTGCACAGCACTGCGCTGCTCACTCCAAGGGAAGCAACTGCTGCAACAGCCCCTGTTGCAACTGCAGGGCTGTGTTATGGTTTTTGTTTTCCTCTAGTTCCCTCCTGCTCTTCTTTGTTTCTGCTAATCTTGGCATTACCTGGCAAGCCAGGTTTTTTCTTTTCCCAACTATATCTTACAACAAAACCAGCACAACTAACGTTCTGTGCTTTAGCAGGGTACAGATACACCCTAGGATTGACTCTATAGTGCGAATTCAGTTTTCAATACTTATTTTTAGAGCTAATGATTTTGCTGGTACTTGAAACTGGAACTCTCTTACCTCTCTGTCATTATTAGGCATAACCCTTCATGTGGATCTAGACTCTACTTGCACCAAGCTGCTGTTTTCTGCTAGGTCTTCCTTAAATTACAAGGACAGATGGCTAAACTGGGGCTGGAGAAGAAGTCGTTCACACTAAACAGACACTTCTGTGCACCCCGTGGGTGGAAAGGGGTGTCTTTGTTGTATATCACGGCTATAGAAAATATGGGAATGAAGTCTCAACATGAAGAGTTGGGCAGAGGTTAGAGGAACAAGAGGAAATTAATTGTTGGGGGTTTTATACCACTTCGGAAGCAATGAAAGAGAAAATGCAAGACACGCTGAATAACTGCAGTGCTACTTCACCCCTATGTCTCAGCACAAATGAAAATGAAAAAAGAAATCCTTTGCCTGTGTGTTCGGGGTTGTCTCACATGGACCCTGAAGGAGTCGCACATTTGGAGCAAGATGTCTCATACTTCAGACACAAAAAAACCCCAGTCGGGATAAAAAAAAAAACCCACAACAAAGTAAGAGAGAGCACAGCATACGCTGCTACTTACAGGTGTATGTCATCTCAAAGCTGTCGCTAATGTTCACAATGTCGATCTGGGGAAGGAGCTTAGGGGGTTCCGTGAGCTGAGACAACGCAAACCTAAAAGCCGCATGTTCCTGGGACTGTTGATTAGGAAATAACCCCCCTGGAAAGAAAAACAGAACAAGAAGAAGAAAGGTCTTAAGCACACCTGTACCAGCAACCTCTTCAGTCCAAAATATTCCTCAAGTGGAGGCTACAGCTCCCCAGCCCAGGGAGTGTCTTTACACTCTGAAACAGCATGCGAGACCGTGGGGTCAGTGCCCGCTGCGGACAGGCTGGGAGCAGAAACCCCTTCCAGCCTGTGCATTATGTAATGTATATGTGCCTGGATCACATACAGCAGCCCTGATGCATCCCCAGGCCCGGCAGCCTGTGGGGCCGGGATGAGCCGCGGGGTTTGGCTCAGCCTCCTCATCCCCCGTAACTTTAAGGAAGAGAAATGGAAGTGCTGCCAATGTTACCTTTAAAAAGGAGAAATAAGAGTCCTTCTTCCTCCTCCCCTCGCTGGTCATTAGGCTCAGTTTAATCCCTGCTGACTAAGAGGAGGGGTTTGCTCCAGAAGGGGTGCAGAGGTCCCCCTCTCTACAGGACTCCAGGCTGTGGGGCAGACTGGCTGAGTCTGGCCTAACAGGCACAGCACTGGGTGCATGGGGACAGGGCTGCGAGAGCCGGAGCAATGTGGGACCCGTGGGCAAACACCTGCTGCTACTGGAAGTTTGCAGCATGGAAAAATCCTACATTGAACAGTCGACAGTGGCCAAACTGAAAGAGGGCAGGAAATCAAAAGCTTCACCCTCAAAGGGATCATTCTGAGCAGAAGTACAGACAAGCCCAGAACCATAGGACAACATAAATACGATAGGAACCGGGACCACACTGGACCCAGGCTCAGAGCCTTTCTTCCCCCGTGGACATGGAACAGAGTGCTGCGATAACCTGGCCCTAGCAAAAGTTTCCTGCTGTTCCCCCAGCAGGAAATTTGGCTTGTGGGAGATCCCTGCACAGCCTCCAGAAAGATGCTATTAAATTCAGACTCTCTTGTAATCTAAGGGCATTTAAAGGGAGCACTGTTATTTTACAGGTAGGGAAACAAAGCACTTGGCAACAAGCTGGAATTAAAATAAAGCAGCAGAAAGTACCAATGCTCACCCTCCAGGGCAGATGGCTTGGAGAACAAACAAATGTGCAGAGACCTGCTATCAATGGCACTTCACACATATTTAGTACAGTCGGCATCTACTCATTCTGTGGAAGGGGCTATTTGTGCATGAATATCCCTTCCCTTCCCTCCCTCCCCCCTTCCCCAAACCCACTGCTCCCCCTGGCCTAATCATGGGTGTCAGAGGAATGAGATGCTAGTAGCTGAGTTAAGCTGTTATACATGTTTGTCGGAAGGGGAAAAAAAAAAACCTGAGATGTTGCGCAAAATTGGGGTAAAGGGGAAGCAAGAAGGCAGGGAGAGAGGGATGCAGCATCAACAGCAATAAAAGCACCAATTGTGCAGCTGGACTCAGGCAGGAGTTGCCTGAACTTGGTGGATTAGCAATTGATTAGCATTGTAAAGGGAGGTGAGAAAGAAAACAGGCATGCAAGAGAAGAGAATTTGGGACCTGGTTACAAATCATCATCAATAAATATCATTGGGAGAGTAATAAAAAACCCGGGGAGGGAGGCAGAGGAGCACTGCGAAGTTACAGAAAGGGAGAAAGGAATCAAACAGGCACTGCTGGTGCACAGGGGAAGCAAGCAGCATGAAATGAAAAGAGACTTCAATGCAAAATCTTCCTCCAATAGCTCTGCCCTTATTCTTTAGCAACAACAACAGAGAGCGCCTGTTTGTTACCTCTCGTCCCAGTTACCTACAGATGAGAGCATCCTCACAAAATGTATAATGCAACCTCTGATTTTGCAAATGCAGCAACGCACAATGGCAGCCCAGGCATTTCTCAGAGCAAGAAACAGATATTTTTTTCGTGCTTCCTCCATTTCAGAGACACTTTTCTCCCTCTGTGTTGGTGTGTGTGCAGGCATTTACTCCCAATCTTCCCCTCCCCCAAAGACAAATTGATACATCTCTGCTCTCCCAGAGCTGGTACCAACGCACAAATCCAGCCCTCGCGGTTCACCCCCTCGCCCTCACACACACATACACGCACATTTTACCTTTCCAAGCAAAGGAACGGGTCAGTTTTCCCCCACCGCCCCCCCTCTCACCCCTACCCACTTGCCGGGGAACGTTGCTCCCAAACGGCCCCCATCTCCGCACTCACCTATCTGGATATTGTTGGGGAAATTGGCCCCTAACACCGCCCCTAGGAAACTGGTGCAGAAGAAGGCAAAAATGTGCTGCATATTCCCTTTTGCATTGGCGAAAAAGAAGCCCAGTTCCAAGCATAGATTTGATTTTTCCCCCGCTCTGCTCTCTTTAGCTGCTCCTCTCGCCTCCCCTCCGCTGCGCCTTCAGGGCTGCGCGTCTCCCTCGCTCGGAATCCAACGCTGAGACTGCTGCTCAACACCGCCTGGCAGCGGGATTAACTGAGCCCCAGGAGAAAGAAAGAGAGCCCGCTCCTCATCCACATCCCTCCCCCGCCACACACAACACACGCACACACGCCAGGCGCTTCCACCCAGCTCATTCCCATTCTCCCAGTTGGAGCTCAACAGCTGGGTACCGCATCCCTCCCCACCTCGCCCTGGCTGTTCCCCCCCGGGGGTCCTGGCTGGTGTCTCTAAGGGTAATTCCCACCCACCCCTAAATTCCCGGCTTTCCCCCTCAACTTCTCTTGGCAGGAGCTGGAAGGAACGTGCAAATCAGTAGGTGGCAAACTCCTCTAGAGAAAGGGCTAAAACTCCTCTGCCTCTGATCTGTTGCTTCCCAACCTGGGCTCTCACCCCTGGGTCCAGGAGTTGAACAGAGCAGGCTCTACAGCCTGGCTCATTAGGATAACAAAGAGGGTCGTACCCTGCAAAGGTGCCTTGGAAGGAAGGATTTCAGAGCAACAGACAAGAGATCCTGAAGGATGAAAAAAGGAACCCGTCACTGTCACCTTTCTCGTTGATTTTTCCTGCCTACTGTTAACCTACGAGGCATTTCACCCCTGTGCTTGATGTGGAGGAATCTGTGCACACCAGCATCATCAGATAGCACAGGCTTCTGAATTAGGGGGCTATTTTAGCCTGGATCATTATAGGAACTGTTCTGTGGCAGTTCTAGTGAGGTTGGAGCTTATCTGACCATAAGCAGCTTTGCTCAAAAACAAGGTGGGGGAGGGTGTGATTAATAAAAGTAACAATGGTAAAAAAACAACTCCTAGGCACAACATGGGATTTAGAAGTACATAAGAAAGAACTGTTGTGAATACACAGCCATAGCCATCTCAGAAAGGAGAGAAAATTCACCCACTCACCTCTGAAACACATAAAGCCCCAAACAATACTTTGGGCCTCTTGTGCCTGAATACCCACGTCCAAGCACAGAGATTCTGCACTTACCGTTTGCAGCCTGAATACACACAAGGGGTAAATAACAGAGAGGAAACAGAAAGAAAAAAGTATGTTTGAGGCAGAGTTAGAAATGGGGCTCAGATGGCCCTTGTCCTGGTTTGGTGTAGGGCGCCTTGCCCTGGTCCCCACTCCCCATCTCCTAAAGCACGTGGTTTTATTGGAAGAGCATCAAAGAGCGGTGACCAGTGTTCAAAGGTCGGGAATTGCTCCTGCATAAGGAACAGTTGGACAGATGAGAACTCTGCAGAGTGGGACAGCCAAAATGGGATGTGGTCAAAGCCTACAAAATCTGCAGTCACACGGAGACGTTCCCTGTTAGCTACAGGACCCAGATGTGACATAGCTTTAGGGTGCAGGGACAACACTACTTTTTATATCCTCAAGCCTTTTATGAAGAGAATAGTCTTGAAAACAGAGGTAGTAGCATCTTTTTATTGGCAGGTCCTCTGCTTCCTCTGAAAAAGGTTTGCTACAGGTTTGTTTCTCCACACAGCCCTTCCTGCCAGCCGCGACAGAGTTCTCGGGCAGAGCAGCATCATGCGCAGTCATGGTCTGTCTCCACAGCCAAACGCAACAATGACAGGAAAACCATCTCTCACATGGCTAAGGGCACAGGCTCTGGGTAAAGGAGAACGGACCATGATCCTTGCACAGGCCTTCATTTCTTTGCAAGTAAGAGTTCGGGATCTCTAGCTGCTTCCTAGACAGTTTTATGGATTTCACTGTGCCGTCTAGGATAGGAAAATGCTTAAACACCCACATAAACGCCAGAGTAGGTATAGGGTCTCAGCACTGTACTCTAGTAACTTGCAGAGAGGAATTGCGCTGATGCCTGCAACTTTCTGGCCTTTTGCAAGTACAGTATGTAGAGTTACACTGCAAAAAGAGAGCTCAGAAAACTTGCATCTTCCTTCTGGCAAGCAATAAAACACCCTTCTAGGATGGATTCCTGTTTTCCCCAAGACACCCTTGACCAGGGCAATGATTTTCAGTGCCAGAAACTGCAGGTTCATCAGTGCAATTGTTCAGGCACTCAGGAATCAGTTACAGGTGGCCAAAGGATGCTCCTACGCTGTCTCACTGCCTGGGTGACTGGCATCCCACAGTCACATTCAAGCAAAACAGATTTACATCTGTTGTTGATAGGTAGCACCTTCATCAGACTTCCATCTCTCTCCTTGTATAATTTAAGCAATAGTGATTTGAGGCTGAAATAACCTGCTGATAGGTTTTATATGCTCTTGCTCTCCATCCAGAATTTAATAGAAACAGCTGCATTTATAAGCTGAAGAAAGGTGCTGAAGGATAACCAGTGCAACAGAAAGATGCTAGCACGTTTTCAAAACTCCCAGGCAGCCTATTTGATGATAATAATAGTAGCCGTAACAATAAAATATTGTAATAGCTCACAGAAAACTTGCAGTCACATTAATTAATAATGCTGCTTTTGTCTATAAACCTCTCAAAGTGCAGGTGGCTTAACAAGGAGAACCTCACCACAGCATAACAAGGTAAGTAGTAATAAGATCATTATTTTAAGAAGGTATTCATTTCCTTTTTCCCTATAGATAACAGCATTTTATTCAGAGTTTGTTAGCACAGGAGTGTTAGGAATTAACTCTAGCTGCTCCGCAGGTTCTTTAAATCAACACCAAAGCAACACAGCTTCTGAAATTTGGCTAAACACCAAACTAAGTTTTGGGAAACCGATGATACTCTTTGATGTCGCAAGAATGGTCCCAACAGAAAGACAGATCAATCCACCAGCCAGCACCACATATCAGACACAGTTCTTGCAGAAGCGCACAAGTGAATTATCTAGATTCCTAAAAACAACTGGAGGAGCTTATTCCTCCTTTCAGATTTCAGAAAACAAAGAAAATCATTCAATATAACATATACGTATATAGCACAGTGCCATCTTATTGAGAGGCAACTAAAAATATGAGGGAGTGGAGTTTTGAAGACCCATATTTTGTCTCAAAGTGCCTGTAAGACATGGGTGGGACAGGCGGGCATCTAGTGGTAGGAAACAGAAAGCATCTAACAAGGTCTTCTGGGATTAATCCATGCAATTGAGTGTAATGAATTAGGTAAATACGGGTCTAAAAAAACCCAGGCGGTCCAATACAAGGCAAGAAATGCTATAAAGGAATTGTAAAAGAGCATAGCTGGTTCACATAAGATCTTTGCCAGAATGAGCACGAGCAAACGAGTACATCAGAGCTACTGTTCCCTCTGTGCTCTGCCTGCAGCTGACCTTGCTGTACTGGGTGAGAACCTCAGTTCTCACCTATTTCTGCTCCAGGGTTTTGCACACCAGAGAACTTGGTCTCCGAGGAGACTATCTGCCACCTTACTCGTTGCTCTGATTTCCCTGACATGGAGTTGTCCACACGAGGAGAATGGGCTGCCTTCACTATCAGAGCTTTTGTTTCCAGGATAGGAAATAAGCGGTTGTTGCAGCAGATATATTTCTGTACCAGAAGCCTTGGAAAAACAAAGGACTCATTCACATGCAGAAGCCTCGAGCCTTGAAAAATGAGGAAATCAACAGAACTTGGCATCCGTCTGACCTCCCAGCAGAATTCGTTCCCCCAGTGCCCACTGTGTTTTACATGATGCTCCTGAATGTCTTTAAAGAGGCTATTGAAATACTACTATTTCTGAAACTCCTTTTATTTTCTAGCTGGACAATGTCTATAGGATGCTTTTGATAAAAAGCAAAATGTAATTATAATGATTAATTTAAATAAACTCCAAACAACACAGACTCTTGTATGAGTTTCACAGAGTGTTGGCATAAATGAATGCTAATGGATTCACGTGCATTTCTCTCCCTGCCTTGTTCACCTCACTTTTGGTATTTTGGATAATGCACATCTCAAGGAATGATCGTAGAGACAGGTGCTGAGAACAGATTCCAGAAATTCAAAGTGAGGATAATTTGGAATTTTTTGGTCAAAAAAGGGAAAGGGGTGAGACAGCTCCCTCCATTCACAGCGCCGCCACACCGGGAAGCGTGTGTGCAGATAGCCCTCAGCACACCTACACCCAGCAAACATATGCACAGTCACTAGTGCCACCCACACGAAAATGACACTGATAGACACGGTTAGGAAAGCGTACGTGTGCTGTATGTGCACACACACACACACACACACACACACTCGCAAGATCAGCCAGGCAGGAGCGGGCGGCACAGCTCAAGGGTGTTTGCTGGCACATGGAGCTGTTGCGGAGGGGCAGGAGCGGCTCTGCAGCCCGTCGCACTCCCGTCGGGTTTTCTGAAGCAGGTTTTCTCCTGCACGGGGGTTTTGGACCTGCAGCCAAGCCCTTCACTCATCCTTACTCAGAAAATTCCTGCTGAAGTAGAAACAGGGGGACTTCAGGCTCGTTATGGTCATTCCCCTGTGTGCCTACATAGTTTATGTTTCATCAGACACTTGCTTCAATCTTTTAAACCTGGAAGGTGTTATTTACACCACCGAAAAACAGCATCAACAAACTATAGTCACCAAATCATTTTCAGTAGAGTTTCCTTTACAAAAATAGCCTCAGCAAAGTTTGGTATCAGGCGGAAAAATGCTCCCTCCATCAATGAGTAAGGCCTGAGGTGTCTATGGCCCCTCTGTCCTTGACACGGCAGCTAGAGCTGTCACATGAAAAGCTTTGACATCCCAGAAGCAACTCAGAGAAGTTAAAGGAAACATGAATTTCGTGCTTTCCTATGGTTCTCTAAAATGCAAAATGGGGGATGGGGACAACACCCCAGATGAGGACAGCTCCAAGAAGGTCCTCACTGATGCCCAAAATCTGGGGGGCTGACGTGTTAAGGTCACCAGATATTGTTTCCTCATTTGCCAGCTGTTGATGGGGAAAGCCTAATATGAACTGAAACTGAGGAACGTCCACTTTTTCCACAAACTGTTCAAGAATGTGCTTCAGTTGTCATCCTGATCGGCTTATTACCATATTTATAAGAAATGACTTCTTGCTCACTGTAGGATAATTAAGTAAGTAAATGGACTGGAAGATAAACCCGTCAATCAGAGTGGCACTGAAAACACTGCGCACCCTTCAGCTGGAAATTCATGAGCAGCAGCTGGCAAATGGATGCCACGCTTTGGCTCGGAGTGCCCGTGAGGTACGATCGGTCTGGCGCGGACCGTGGGCTCCCACGAGCTGGGCTTTCCTGCCATGCAGCATGGCTGGATAGGGAGCCTTCAGCACAGGTGGGCCAGCGGCTTTCCTGGAGTCAGGTAAGGACGTAACCTGTGCCTTCAGTCCAAGCTGAATACAAGCATCAAATACTACCAGTTCAGATCCACAACTTTATTTTCCACAGTTGTTTGTCCCACTGTCCAGCTGGCCTGTTGATGACGGGTTTAATTCCATCCAATGTGCTTGACATGCTCAACTAGGGACAGTTCAGACAGGCAATGATGCAGAGCGCCCTGCACTGGGCCAACGTCTACATGAGCACTGATGGAAACACTACAAATCTCTCTGATGCATCCTGACTGACCCCTTTACTGACTCTACTGAAAGACGACTTTGCCATCTGGAACCCCAAAAACTCTCTCTTCCTCATACAGGAAAGGCTGTTAGTACTCATTTTTTTTCCTAGTGAATGGTTGATTTATAACTACTTATAGAAACACTGTGCCCTAGTCTCAGTTTACGTTCTTTGCTGAGTCATAAACATAAATCAGAGTTGTGGGTGGATCCCTGTTTGTTATTAAAGCACCTTATGTTTCTCTAAGCCTCGCCAGAGGAAGCAGAAATTACTGCTAACACATTAAAGTTACAGTAGGTCTACTGTTGTTTGAGAATATAATACCTCAGATTATGCCACAGATTGTGCTGTTGTGTTATTTTCTCTTTGAATGGAGAAACAAATACATTATAAGTATTAAAAAAATTGTTGAAAATAGATGGTAAGAGGATTATTTACTGTGAAAAGGCAGACACAGAGGATGCAACCTAAATCAGTAATTCTGGTTGTCAATAGTTCAGTCAAATGTTCATCTACGTGACAAAGTTTTCTTTCACTCAAAGTTCCCAAAACATTGTGAATGCTCCAGATGAAGTCAAATAATGATTGAGGTGATTATGCAGTTTAATATTGATATATGAATCAACCCTCATTTTTAATCCCTGGCATCAAACCCAAGACTTGCAGAAAACAAACGTGAAATGAGGAAGATAAAAGGATGCTGATTTAGGAAGAAAAAAACCAAAAAGCAGCAGCGGCAATTGCCGCAATTCAAACAGCCTTGCAAAGATCCCATCATTACCATCTGGCTCAGTGGTTCCCAGGCTGCTTTGCTAACACGCGAGATAAACAAACATGTGGGCTGTGCTTTAGGGTGGCTGATCTTGGCCTTTCTAATAGTCAAAGGAATCAAAGCTTTGAACCGGAGTAACTGAGTCAAGAAAAGAAGTATCAATTTCCAGTTCTTGCATCACATCCTACTGTAGCAGGCTGCCTGCTACCAGCTGGGAAAGGGGAAGTCTCTGCACAAAAGAGAAAACCTAAAAAAATCACCAGAATTATCAGTGTCTTTCTGTCACTAGTTTCTGCAATCAATACAGATATTCATGTCACTTCTCCTCGTATTCCTTAATTGCTACCCATGCTTTATCTCAGAAAGAAATACGAATTGCTAT
>Ga0181612_148306_pt1 | contig 31386 bp, 28 predicted proteins | sample HoacroProtozoa21_FD_119630 | JGI IMG/M metagenome (GOLD analysis project Ga0181612, IMG submission 119630) | Hoatzin crop microbial communities from Cojedes, Venezuel. Combined Assembly of Gp0051906, Gp0051904, Gp0051908 | reverse complement strand
TTGTTTTTATTCAGTGTGTAGCGCAGTGGAGTCTTGCTCTCAGTCTCGCTGTAGGCTGCTGTAATACTCTCCCCAAAATCTCCAGAGGGCTGTTCCTACAGATCCAAATTTCTATTAAAATTAGGGAATCACCTCCTGTCTGTTTTGCAGAGACAGGACCAGAGAGCCACCTTTTGTAAACACAAGAAAAATGAGAGCGTTTCTGAAGTGAAAAGCCTTATCCTGAAGCCAGACAGTGTTTATTACTCTTGTTATTTATTATTTATTGTTTTGTAATTGGGTGAAATGTCTGCAGATTTAATTCTGGAGATGTTCCACAACTGAGTCTTTTCTCCAAAGAAGCTTTCTCCCAGAGCTTGTAACCGCTTAATAGAGCATCTGCTAAAGCAGCAAGGAAGAGACTGGGAAGTTGAAAGTCGACCATTGACCTTGAACATTTAATCCAAAATTTTATAGCTGTATTTTATTACACTGCTAGCATGATAAATTGCAGTGACGGGTTTAGAAAGCACCTTACAACATGCAGTGGCGTAAAGCTATATTAATAATGAGTTTGATTCTGCAGTTTTTAACTTAATCAAAACTGCCAGTGTTCTCTTCTGGTCTGGTCCAAACCTCGCCAAAACCTTCCCTGCCTCCAGAAGACCCCACCCAGGGCTCTCCATCTGTCCCAAGTGCTTCCAAGTAGTTGTGAAGTACCACAGCAGCAAAAGGGGAAAATGAGGCATGGGAAGGGAGGTGTGGGTTTGTTTCAAGGACAAGCAGCAAGTCCCAGGCCAGGATTCAGGAGGTGGAGGCTTTGCCATGTTTCCTGCTAAAACTCGGTGACGGGGGTGCCTGGCAAATTTGTGTGTTGTGCATGGCCCCGTATTTTGCAGTGGATTTTCTGTGTGTGGAGTCCCAAACGGCCATCGTGGCCCAAGCCCGGGCAGGTCCTCCCTGTGTACCTGTGGCTCAACTGCCCGGTGCTGGGCCTCATCCTTTTGCTTATCGTCACCACGCCCTGGAGTCCCACCAACAGTCAGCCAACCTCCCCGAGTCACTGAAACAAGCTGTCTTCCCACGCTGGGGCAATCCCCAGGGTTGCAGCACCATTACGATCGTGGATTTTGTTAAGGAAGCCAGGTGAGGAATGATTTGATTTCCGTAATGGATGGCGCTGCAGATTCATATACTTCTCCTGACTCTCAGAGAGCACTCAAGCCCTGCAAGGTCACCATGTATGTGCTTATATTTTTTATTTTTTTAAATAGCCCTGTTCTACTTAAAAGCAATAATAGCACTATAGGTTCAGGTGAAATATTTCTGTGTTCGTGGACTTGGTCACAAAGCTTTATCATTTCGCCCTTCATTGGAGCTAGCAAGGTCACCAGGCAGCAGTAATAGAGATGTGATAGACTTAATAAAAACCAAGCTTAATAAGAACGAGGAAGAAGAAAGCAAAGAGTTTTGGTTGGGGGTTTGTTAATACTTCACAGGCCCGGGAGTAACTTACAGTTTAGTCGGCCAAGAGAAGTTCAAACATGTGAAAGCTTCTTCCCCTGGTCAGTACAGCATGCATTCGTGTGCTGCCCCAGGAAGGAGTGCGAGAGCGTTGATGCTGACCTGTCCCGCAGCATTGCAGCTTTTCTGCCCTTGAACACGTTTCCAGGTCTCTTGGTCCAGCTATGTAGGGATTCCAGGAGGTGGACACAGCCTTTGGAGAGCACAGCCAGATTTGCTTGTAGAGAGGTGTATTAAGACCTGTAACGAAGGGCTGCTGATCTCAGGGAATAGGTGTTTCAGCTGCATAGGGGACTCATGTTCTGCAGCTGGGCTTCAAATGACGGAAGGGGTAGAGGTCTGCAGTCCTGCCAGAGCAAAAGGTTAGCTAAAAAAATAGTGGGAAGAAACTCGAAAGACGTGAAGTCGTGACCTTCTGAAGGTCAGCGGCTGTGATCTGCTGTGTGGGTGAGATCCAAACCAGCAGCCTGGGGAAGCCACCGAGTGCAGGCAGCTGCGTGCTCGGCACCTGCGACGCCGTCCCCTTGCAGGAGCGGTTACTTAATTGCCTAAATATGAAGTGACACGAAGGACCTTGGCTCCAGCCCCGATTTTGGAGCTGTTGGCCTGTGGCTTCTCCGTGCGCCGCAGGAGCAGCGCGTGTCAGCTGTGTAATCTGGAAATGGAAATGCCGAAGCACTGATCAGATAAGATTGCTGGATAAAGAAGAGGACGCTTTGTCTTTCGGAAGCTTGGGCCTCGTTTGCTTTGTTTTTCTTCTTTTTTTAACTTCAGGATGCTGCTGTGGCAAATGCATGTACTTCTGATGGGAGGACAGGGTCCCTGGCTTCCCAAGGATGTGCCTGGTGGGTGCAGGGGAGGAAGGGCTGCCGCGAATTGGTTTCTGCTCCACACCATTACACCCGCTGCCTTCTCAGCTGGGTACTGTGCTGATCCTGCCCAGGAGACCCAGCAGCACAGAGCCTGGACCGACTGGTTTGATGACTGAGTAGCACGTGGGCAGGTAGCCTCTCCCATGCTTGGCTTGTGCAAGTCAGGGGTTGTGCTGAAACTGCAGCTGTTGCCCCCTTTAACGTACAGACCATCTTCCTCCCCTACGAGGAAGATAGAAAGGCCGCTCCTGGTGACTGGTGAGCTGTTAGAGCTGCTATTGTATATGCTGGACTTCAGCCTCCTTATTTAAAAGTCATTATTTGCAGGGCAAAGTAATACGAACAGAAGGCATCAGGGGAGTTTAGGGGTGGACAGATCTTTGGAAGCTGCCCTTTGGGGACTGGCAGAAGGCTGTTTGGTACAATGGCTGTCACCTGGGGTGTTTGCCTGCTGCTGGTTGTCCTCCAGCACCAGCACGCGTGGCAGTTCTGTCTCCAGCAGCACTGCTTGAGGAAGGACTGGTTGTGTGTGGGCTCCTCAGTCACTGCAGGTGCAAAACAAACCCCCTGAACCAAGCAGTTGAGACTAATAATATGCTGTATTGTTACCAGGTACCACCAATTCTTCTCCGGAGATCTGGAGCAGGCACGTGCAGGGCTCATTTAGCTGATGAGCAGCAGTTCTCCAAGCTCTGGTGACAAACACATAAAAGCATGAGTCACCCAGGTCCTGAACCTTGGACTTCTCTAGTAGCAAGGCAAAAGACCGAAAGTCTGCAGGTTTCACCTCCTCCATCTCTTTCCCCCTGCCCTTGAGACCATGCTCTGTGTTTTCTCAGGCCACCTCCCTTTTGGGCTGTGCATCATTACCGGGCGCAGATCGCTGACGCTGATCCCCTCTGCCTCGGGAGGCTGGTGGATTCTGGCAGCGTGTTAACAACACGGGGGTACTTGCTTCCATTTGCGGGGTAATGAGGAGGTTGCTCTGTTACAATGGGCTGGTACCCTGCTGGATGAATTACGAGGCCGAAGGCAGGGTTGTTATTCCACCAAGGGAATGAGATTATTACTGAGGAAATTGCAGGCCTGCTCCTGTTGTTGTTTTACTACTAGTGTAATAATAGACTTTGTTTTATTAGTATAAATGATTTCCCCCCTCTTTCCTCCCAGCTGAGTAAGCTCTGCTCCTTCTTACATCCCCGGTGACTCCACATAGTCAACGCCAGTCATGTCGTGCTGAGTTCCCTCGCATCATCTGAGTTTTCGCAGCGGTTTGGAATGTATTAACTATCTGGGCAGTTCTTTAGGTGCTGACCAACGTCGCTGTGCAGCAACAGCTCTTCAGAGCCGCTTGTCACCGTGGAAAAGCGGGAAAAGCTGAGCTGCACGTTGCAGCCCCAGCGATGGGGGCACTGGTGGTCCTGAATCTGCCAGCACTGGGGGCCACACAGTGGATTATTTTAAAATGTTGCTGTTTGACCATCTGGACGGCCATCAAACAATCTTACCAGCAGACGTATGATGTTTGCAATGGCTCTGTGCCAATTTACACTGTCAGAAGGTCAGTCTTGTGAAACCTGGAAAAAACCCACCTTGCCCGGAGGTTACCTTTGGGTTACAGGTTCTGTCTTTCAAGGTCTCAGCTCACAGCTGCTTCTCTGAGAGCCCTGCTCAGAAATAGTCCATCAGAAATTCATCCAAGCCAGGTTCCACTGAAAAGGGAAAAATGTTTCCATTAGTACTAGGTTAAGTTAAAAAAAAAGACAAACCAATCATTACAAATAAAGGATAGATATATATATACACCTGGTCAGAGGTATGGAAGAGAAGAATGTTTTAGTCCTTGTTAAAAAATACATTAGTGTTTTGCACCAACACCGGAAGTTTTGCAGCTCATAAAAAATTCATCAGGCTTATTGTGGAAAACAGAAAGGCAATTCAGGTGTCTGTTTTTTGAGCACTGTCATACTTGCGAAAGTTTAAGCCACTCTGGATTGATATTTCTTGTGAAATGCCAACTCTGCGTTATGATCCTGTCTGGATCAGAGTTCAGCAGCTTAAATAGAATGAATGACAAGATGGCCTGGCTTTGTGGAGGAGAAGAGAGGAGAGTCCAGGGTATTTTGCATTTTCTTTATGGTTTTACAATCTCCTCTTCAGGGTCCTTTTCACTTCTTCAAACACAAAACTCAAGGTGAACAGTAATTGGACAAGCTAACAAATGAGTTAGGGCTTGCTGTATTTCCCACCGGCGAGTTGCTGTGTTTTGCTTGCCACCGAGATCAGCTTCTTTGACATGGCCTTTCATGTACCAACTAACAACAAATGGAAATCTGTCACAGGTATGAGAAAATAGAGGCTTTATACAGGACAGGCACTAAACCAGCATGATTTATATGGGCCGAGGACAGTGCTTTACATTACATCAGTCTTCCAGGAGTGCCATGATCCCAATAGCATCTTCAGGGGGTATTTGTTGCGAGCTGTTGCTCTCCAGAGTTTTACTGCAGACAGAACAACCCCTTTTGTGTGCACCCTGCATGGTGAGGCTCAGCATCCCCTGTGCCCTCCGCTGTCTGTGTCACCCCTTGGGATGGACGATAAACAGTCACCACAGCTGGAAGGTGACCAGGAGAGAGGCAGCCACTTGCTGGCTTGTGGAAGGGGCTGCCTGGTTTCCTAAGGCTGGCTGGGTGGAAATGCCATCCCTTCCCGCAGCGAAGCGCTGGCTGCTGCCACCCCCGTGTCGGCAGCCTTGTCCTTGTGACGTACTGGGGTGCAAGAGGGTGATTAAGTTTTACTTCAAATTTCCTCATTAGAAGTTGTGGTGCTGCCGTGGTGGTGGGGTTGTGGGGACAGCGCTGGGTGGGTGACACTAGCCCTGGCTGCTCTGGTCCCTGAGCAGCCATGTATCGGGGACACGCTCAGCAGCTGAGATGGCTTTTGCTCCTTCCTGTGACTTTTCAGGGACTCTGACAGAGTTCGTGTGGCTGCTTCTGCAAGGTCAAGCCAGGTAAATGGCAGCTTTCTGAGAGCTTTGCCAGCTGTTTCTCTTGCCCTGTCCTCACCTGCATCTATAAATTAAGAGGCAAAAATCACCCCAAATCCTGTTAGCTTCTCCTGCCATCCGCTTGCAGAAGAGAAGGATGATTTACCTTGGGTGTCAGGACAGGGAGCCTGTGGTTCCTGCACGTTTGACCAAGCAGGTGTTAGCACGTAAATGTGCCTTGGGAGCTAAGCTGCTCACGTTGTTACCGTAATTGGTTTCTGTGTGGTAATGTACAGTATCTTTATTCTTTTCATGCAGACTGAATAACTGCTAAATGACAGGTTCTGCTTTTCAATTCCGCCGTGTTTCCAGGGGCTGTCACACTTTTAATTTTTGCAATAGCTGCAAGCAAAGCAGTAATCATGTTTCCTATTTCCCACAGCTGCGGTGCTGGCTTTGTTGTTCCCTCTTCTTAATTCCTCTGCCTTGACTTGAGCTAGCTGATGTTTTCTGGAGCTCCCCAGAACACTGCTGTGAAAGTTATCTAATGCTTGATGGCTAGTCAGCCCCATATGAGAAATACACGACGGGTGGCACGTGGCAGAGCAGGGCAGGAGAGGTGCGTTTTGATCTGTTGGGTGTGATGCTGATCACGGAGGACATCTGGCCAGGGTGAAGGTGTGCACATCTGCACTTCGTGCGCCTGCCCAAACTGGCAGGGTTTGCGTGCTGAAGTGTGCACAGCTATGTGACACATTGCGTGCGCCAGCTTCGGCCGAGAGAAGGGACAGCTTTTGAAAGGCTACTCCATTAAGGCCTACGGACGTTTCTCTAGGTCCAAATGACTTAAGTGGAAGTAATTTTGGGGATGTGCTTTTGCATTTGCTTCACTGCATTTGAAAGGTCTGCTCAGTACTATTACAAAACCTTTGGCCTGTGAGCAGCAGCTCAGGGAAGTTTGTTTTCCCAGCTGTTTGAGGCATTGGGTTGGATTCTCTGGTGTCTCGTAAAGTGTAGGACTAGCTGATGCTTTCCCTGCAGATTGAGTGCTCATCATGGCCTTTACTGTGGATTCTGCAGTGGCTGGAAGGGTTTAGTCCAGATGCTCTGCTCCTGTTTTGTCCTCTAACTGGCTGCACTTAGTACCTTGGAGGTCTCCAACCCTCAGACCTATGTGGGTGAGGCTGGTCAGGGACATCAAATACTGTCGCTCGCAAGTGCGTGCTGTGATCCTGTACGCCGTGCTTTAGCAAAGCAGGCTTGCAGGACCTGGGCTTAAGGTTTCAGGCAGCAAAGGAGAAAGGCTTGTGTTGCTTCTGAAGTTCGTCACAGTTCCCTGTGAGCTCGGCCCAGCCCAGGCAGGTAACACCTCTGAGACCACAGCTCTCCCACCTGGACTGGCAAACAAATGGGACCGAGTATCCCCCCGCAAAACCGATAATGCTGGTTGTAGCAGATGAAGGCCGTTCCCTGAAGGTCACATAGACCTGCTGTAAAGCATTGCTGAGAGATCACACAAGACAAAACAGGGAGCAATTGTGGTCTCGTGGCTTAGTAAGGCATCGCTGGGAAGCTGGGATGCGGTTGAGGACACTGCACATTTGTGGAGGGTGCCCCAAGGGTACAAGAAGGGTGCTCTTGTTTGTAAAGCCAGGGGTTGGGATATGAACTTTTGCTTTTGTCTGCTCCAGCCTCTACCCTGGGTTGTCTGTGGAGCCAGGAAGCAGAGCAGAATGTGACCCACCCTCAACCCCTTCCAGCTCAACATCTGCTGTCATAGTCCAAACCCATCCTTACTGATGGCTGAAGCCAATACGACAGCTTATGGACTGGAGAGGGACGTGGATCCATATACCCCTTCTCCTGAGGTGGATGCTGCAAGAGTGGGACATATGAGAGCCTTTTGGTTTACTTCTCATTGCAGGGGCTTCTCTCCCCAGGAATGGTCCTGAATCAGAGCGGGAGAGGGGCCTTAGCAGAAATCTTGTGGGCTTTAAATGCTCTGCTCCATGGTATGACATCCTGTAGTTTTAGGGCTGATGTGAAAGCTCCCTTCCAGCAGGAGGGATAATTGAAACCACATTTTCTTAGCTGAGTAATTAGATTGATTCTGGAGAAACGCGGACATGTGGAAAATTGAAAAATGGAAGAGCTGTGTGCCCTTAGGCTGCAGACGAATGTGTTGGTGCCTTTCCGAGGAGCACTGGGTCAATCTATTGAATTACAGGACACGCTGAGGCCAGCTCAAGCATGATGCAAATCCAAGCCCTGACCAGGGGAAACTCAGTGAGAAAGGGGTCCCATTCCTGCTCTGCTGATCTGAGATATGTATCTTTTCCCCAGAACTTCTCACTGAATTCTGTAGTGCTCTGTGCAGCAAAAAGTTGCATGCATGTGAATCCAGTTACAGGATTAGAAGAAAAAAAATCTCTTCACATAATTATACACTTGCAGAAATTTTAATTGAACGGCACATTCGATGGGACCAGCTCACAGATCACACGGTAACAGGGACGCTGTTAATACTGTGCTTGTGTGTGTTTCATTTCTGAGTGTTTTGACCTTAGACATTTAGTGGAAAGCATTTTACATGTTATAGATATAACAATGGGCTTCATTCCCTAGATAAAAGCAGTCATATCTACTTTTTTTTATTCTTGCGCATTATAACAGCTGAGAACTTGTTTGGATGCCGACAGCCATGCTGAGGGGATATTGGGGTTTTTGGGTCTGGCTCGTGTGCTGTGGTTTGCAGGGTCTGGGAAGAGCTCTGGCACTATTTCTGGCTGAAATTATTTAAGCAAAGGTAAACATCCTACCAAATGGCTCTGTGGTGAGGTAGATCCCGCAGTCAAACTCTTCAGGGACGCCTGTAAGCTCAAAATACCCATTTCCAGTAATCTGTATGTGGACAGCGTGGGCTGTTCCTAACGGCAGAAAAGAAGGCAAACAGGCACACTGGGCTCTGAAACACCATTGCTGTGTGCTGAGTAGCACCAGGTAAGAAAAGATACTGAATGCTGCCTGTATCCCCCTGCTTCATTTCCAGCATCATTTTGGCAGCATTTTGGTTCAGGGTTTTTCAGTAATATAGAATCTTTTTCTTACATCTCATAGCTTGACTTCTGGACTGCTCTTTCCTGCTCAGTTTGCTTTGTTTCATTCTGACTCCTCAGCCTGATCTAACTTCAGAGGTGGCTCTGCTTTGAGCAGGAGGTTCGTCCTGAGACCTTCAAAGTCTCCCTCACATATATTGTTCCGTGATCCTGATTTTTACTGGTCCTCCAGTTGGTTGAGACTACTATACGCAACACCTCCCTCCTTTCCTCCTCCATCCAAAGCTGCTGGCATGTTCCGCTTCCTCGGATGTAAATGCTTCCTTTCAGAATGCAGTGTCTTTGTTAAGCCATTTCCCACTTTCATAATTTTGCACTTTCCTGAACCACATCTTTACATAAATGCAAGACCAAACTGGTTCTTTTGAGCTCCGGCTAATCCATCATCCCAAATTGTTTCTACATACATAGACTGCCATTAAGATTTAATTAACAACTGTTCTGCTGAAGCTTCAGTCCTGGTCAGCAGTATCGGAATTGCATTAAATAGGGGCATTAAAAATGCAACAGTATTCGTGATATCAGCCTCGTAATATGAACCACTGCTTTGTGTGTTTGGTTCAGCATCATAATCAATCAAGAAGCTCCTATGCTGGGATCATGTGTTCACTGATTTGTTATTGCCGTTTTTCTTCTCTGATGACACTTTAAAGTCCTGGGGGCAGGAGCTGTCACCGACTACACAGCCACTGTGTGGCATGGGACATGCTGCCATCTCCATGCAACATGGATCATCTCTCTCTTTTTTTCCACTTTGTTCCTGAAGTCACCCTAGAAGCTGTCAGCAGCACCTCAGGGGCACTGATATTGCAGAGTTTTTCCTGCTTTGTGTCAAACATGCCCTTCTGTCAGAAGATACCTACCTCAGGGACCATTTTGCACTCTTTCCCCAGGTCCCATTAGCAGTATTTTAGTAAACCGCTATGGCAGCCGACCCGTGGTTATATTCGGAGGCCTGCTGTGTGGCATCGGGATGGTCTCAGCCGCCTTCTGTACCAGCATCCTGCAGCTCTACATCTGCGTGGGCTTCATTACAGGTAAGAAGAAAGCATCTCCTTTCCACCCGCAATTGAGGTTCACTTCTGATGGTGTGGGGTGTCCACACTTTGGCACCTCCCCCAAATGCAATGGGAAGCTGGTGAGATGAAAAGCTGGTGGGACAAGGGCCCTCACTTAGTAACTCTTCTGGATGAACTTTAGCAAAGAGCATATCCCCTGCCAAGCACTGTGTTCCTGGCTGAACATCACGTGCGGGATCTTAGCAGGGGATGTGCTCTTTGCAGATGAGTGATCTCAGCCAGCGGCAATGGTGAGGATGGCCATCAGTGCCCACAGCTGCTGCTGAAGCAAACACACGTTGACTGCGCTCTGCCCTGGGCAAGGCAAGCCCTTCGAGATACAAGTGCGACTATGAAGAATGCACCTGTGTTCCTATATTACTGTGCGTTCTCTTCCGTCTGTGAGATATATGAAATGAGATTTCAGGGGTTGCTTTGCCCTTTGCCTGCTTGTGAGGTTAGGAGGTCCTTTATCTGAAAATAATAACTACTGGAGTTGGTTGAAAAAGTGCAATATTCTCCCTATTGAGAAGAAACCCCCCTATATTTCCTTATTGAAGTTATCATTTCAATTGTAATATGAAATTGAAATATGAATTTCCATATTGGAAACTCAAACAAGAGAAGGCATAGGCTCAGTCCAGCATCTTTAAAGCCTGCAGGTGCTGGATTATTGCTTTTAAAGGTAGATGGATTGGAGTTCTCCACCTGTGTGAGTATAGATGCTTACCTGTAAGCACTTTTGCTTTATTATTTTGGCTAAGGTACAGCCAATGTTTCTTCCAGTGCAGCTAGGACATCTGCCTGAAAACTTGAGAGAACGAGTTCAAAATTGGCTTTTAAGGTTTCAAGGTGTGTGTTTTAATGAACGTTCCTTATCTCTCTGCAGCTGCATTGTGTTGCTGCTTTCTGAACATGAAAAGTGCAAGCTCAACATTTAAAATCAGTAAAACCAGCCACTAGCAAAGTAAATTGGGACAGAAGGTTTGTCACCCTGTTCTCCTAAACCGATATTGCTTTATTAAATCTGTACATTAGTGGATAAATCTTAATGAAGAATTCACTCTCTTGAACCTTACTCTTTCTAAGGAGAGTCACTGTAGTTAGATGAAGCTGTTGTGTTATTACTGAATGAATCTTGCAGGTTCCTTGAAAGAGATTCCAGAAACAAAGTGATGTAAAATAAAAATAACCAATGTCTCCCATGGATAAGTTCAATATTTATTGATGCATGAGCTTGCAACATTCCTTGCTAAACAAATGTCCTCTAGCAAGTTGACTAATGCAGGATTAGCACATTGAAACCGTAAATCCTTTGCTAAAAATACATGCATTTTGGCGAGCAGAAGGGCTCAGGCAAGGAACAGCGCTGTAGGAAGGCACCAACACCTATTTTCAAAGATACTTGTCTAAAAACGTGCCAGGAGAGATTTTTGTGCCTAATCCCTAATTTATGAATCCATTCTGTGATTCTGTTATGAAGACCCTGCTCTTTTTTGGTCCTTGCACATCTTTGCAAATCTGGTTGTTGCCCACCCCAGAGCTCTGACAGCACGAGCTGTGCTCAGTGCACGCAGGTAACCCTCATGCCAGCAACAGGGTACAGGGGCAAACCGTCCCCATGTCTCCTCGTCTTTAATGCTGTGATGTCTCCTCAGAGCAACGCACATTTTTTGTTGTGTACGTCTTTTCGTCCCGCTTGCTGAATGAGGGTGGCTGTAAGGATGAGGTCTTGGCTAAGAACCCATCATTTCCAGGCACGGTGTGTGTGCTGGGGAAGGAGTATTAAGTTGACAGAGAAGGGAAGACTTGTGATCCTGCTAACATGCTTGATGCCTCTAATTATGCTTGAAGTGCTTTCACTGGTCAGGCCTAACACGGAAACATTCAAGGGCAATTATGAAGCTGCCTGCTCATCACGTGGCTGAGACAGCGTTACTGCACGAGAGACTTCTGTAAAGGTGATTTGCAATGACGGTAAAGCAACCTGTAAGCACCACACTCTTTCTAGCCTCCTTCCTACTAGCCTGAAAAGGAGACAGACAGACTGACATAAAAGACCGTGTTCGTGTAATTCACAGGGATGGAGATAAAAACAAGGTAGTTGGTACTAGGAGGTCTCTACTACAGTCCCGTGCCTTTGGCATATTAATAGAAATCTCTTCAGAGGAGCAGAGAGGGAAGTGTCTGTTTACGGTGGAGGGATTAGACATGGCAATCTCAATTGCGGTCTTGATTATGTCTTTTTCCATTTGCATGCGGAGCAGGAACCGGGCTCTGCTGTCGGAGGCAGCTCTGAAGCAGCTCTGTCCTTGACAGCACTGAGCTGTGGTCTGCATGAGGCACTCTGCATATGCTGTAAAAGCCAGGTTCTCTTCCTCACTCCTTTACCTATAGCACTTAGAAAAAGAAATGGGGTTTGCAAGCTGTCCACCTGGATAAATGCCAGCCTGGGTACATTAAATAGGCGTTTCGGCATGCAACCTCTTGTTCAAGTCTGAGGTAGAAGCAGCAAAATACAAGGCAATAACAAGTGGTCAGAGTTTAGTTCAATCTGTACCAATTAGACCGCCATGAAATAAAATGGGATCCAGGGTGGAGCATGTTGACTAATGAGACTGCAGTCTTTGCCTCAACTGTTAATGCTGAGCATTGAAATACCTGCCAAGACCTTTCCTTGCTAATAAAGTAAGAACAAGATCAATAGCTACACAGCTTAGTCCTGTGGCACCAGTTACTTCTTTCTAATATGAGGAAGATGTATTTAGTCTAGGGAAGGATGCTTCCTCTGGCCCAGGCTTGCTTCTGTTCTTGCAACACCACCAACAGACCTCTCTGTCATATCCCTGGGGAGAAAATGTGGTTATCTGAGTAACAATTTCAGTCATGGAAAAGCTGTTGTAGTTTCTGAAAACTGGAATGAAATGCATATAAATATTTCCAAATAAAGTCAGCCAAAAGCTTGAAGTAAATTGAAATTCCAGTCAAGTCAATTTGCAGCTCTCCAAATTTAATTAATGGGAAGAGCATGAGGTAATATTAAATTAGTTTCGTCCAACTGGCAAATTAATGTTCACATAATAAAATATGTGAGTTGATTATTGTTTAAGTGGGTAGCTGGCATCCAGTCTGATTTTCCTTCTCTGCACAACATATGGTAGGTCCCTACCAAAAATTATTCTGTGGAAAAGATGGTTCAGATTCTGCCCTTACCTACCAGCCTGGGAAATACAGAGTTAAAGCAAACTCTAATCCACTATGTTGTATTTTCTCAGGTGAAGGAAGATGCATTCCTATATCTGAGCACCGTTACACCATGTGTTGTCTAACCAAGGCTGTGTTTTACCTCCATAGTTCCCAGGTCAGCCCTCTCACGGGCATGAACTTGCCCCCTTATGCGTTATGAGCAGGCTGAGCTTCCCAAAGACATGCTCTACCAAATCTATGGCCTATCTGGAACAGTTCATGCTGAGAATGTGTTTCATGTCAAGACTAGTTTTAAAGTGTTGCCATTTAAATTTATCTTTAATGTTGTAAACTTCCAAGTAATTTAAAAAAATAGACTCTTAGACTTGGCAAAAATCAAAATTTTGTAAAACAGTTCAAACTGAAGCTATCCAACATTGGTTCAATTCTGCTGCATTGGTTGAATTCTACTCTATCAGCGACTAATGATAGTGTTCCTTAATTAATTTTGAGGACCTTGACCTTTCCAAATTCTCTTCTGTAAAGCCATATGCCTAATTATGTACTGCACAGTTAAACAAACTAATTATATAGACTAATGAACAAGAAGAAATCTGCATGACCCTATTTTCAGGATTCGTGTTCTTTGGTATAATCACTTCAAGGATTGCATTTCTGCTTTGTTCTAATGTGGCTCATTCTTTCTTGGATGACAGGATGGAAAATATGTGGCATGATTTTTAAATGTCATTTTGATGGAATTCTGGAAATCTAACTTTTTAAGGAAATACTACACATCATGGAAATGTTTGAAAAGAAAAGATTATTATATGCTAGTGCTCTCAAACAGAACCACAGAAAGTTGAGACCATCACAGCATTTGGTATCTCTGCCTTCAGATTTCACCTGTGCAAGAGAAGCTGGCTAACTGAATTACCAATGCAGCTTTATAATACCATTTATATATGTAAAAGCAATAAAAATAAATTTTAATTAAAAGAAATGCTCTAGGGTCCTGTTTAATTAGCATCTTCAGTAGCTGTTTTGCTGTGTACTTGCAGACCTCTTAATCTTTTGCATCAGACGTGAATTGCTCACACCATCAAATCAGTAGCAGCTGAGAAGACTGATGTTATTTTCTGTGGTCTGTCAGCCCGGCAGTAGCATTGGGTGCCCACGGCCCGTGGAAGGGGGTCCCAGCCCCAGCTGCCCATGGGAAGGATGCTCTTTGGTGGTTAGCACCGTCCAAGCCAAAACAACCTTCCTCAAACTGGGAGTAGTCATTTTTTTTAGTAGATCGATCCTCTCCTCCAACAAGGCTACTGTGTCTGCACAAAACCAGACAGCTTTCATTGAGGGTGTAGTTTCAATTTATTCTGAAGCAAACTCTTTGTGCTAGGTTTGCCACCCAAGAGATTTGCAGGGCAAAAGGACGGGGTGTCCTCTGACTGAGAGTGTCTTTCTGGAGTGCAGTTACCTAAACGCGTCAGCTAGAAGCTTAGGGTTATCTTGAGCAAGGGTTGCATCCAGACTATAGTGTTCAAGAGCCACTAGTGGACCAACTGTCCATGAATTTGCCTTAAATAATGAGCTGAATGAAGATAAATGGGTCTCATCTTCCTTTGTTTATCTCAACTATGTTTCTCTGTTCCAGGATTTGGTCTTGCTCTCAACCTCCAGCCATCAGTGATAATCATAGGGAAATACTTCTTGAAGCGAAGACCCATTGCGAATGGCCTTGCTATGGCAGGGAGCCCTGTGATGCTTTGCACCCTGGCTCCTCTCAACCAGTTCCTTTTTGACAATTTTGGCTGGAGGGGCAGCTTTTTAATTCTTGGGGCAATTTTATTACACTGCTGTGTGGCAGGAGCTCTTTTCAGACCCATCAGGGCTGCCACAGCATCAGTCAAAACCCAGTCGATTGAAGAAGGGAAGGGTGCTCTGAAAGAAGAGGTCACTGAAGATGCCATGGAAATGAGTAGTCCCACAAATGTCCCCATGGAGGGCAAAATGGAAGAGGAAGGAGGAAAGGACTGTTGTGAAAAAATCAATCAGTACCTTGATTTTTCCCTCTTTAAGCACAGAGGCTTCTTGATTTACCTAATCGGAAATGTGCTCATGTTCCTGGGTTTTTTTGCCCCCATTGTTTTTCTGGCACCCTATGCAAAGCACATTGGCATTGATGAATATTCAGCTGCATTCCTTCTTTCAATCCTTGCTATCGTGGATATGATTGCGCGACCTACCACTGGCATCATTGCAAACAGCAAATGGGTGAGGCCACGGATTCAATACTTTTTCAGCTTCTCCATCGCTTTCAATGGCGCCTGCCACCTTCTGTGCCCGCTGGCTTCTGGCTACACGGGGCTCGTCATCTACTCCATCTTTTTTGGCTTGGCCTTTGGCATGGTTTGTGCCATGCTCTTTGAAACGCTCATGGACCTTGTGGGAGCTGCCCGGTTCACAAGCGCTGTTGGCCTGGTCACCATTGCGGAGTGCTGCACAATACTGCTGGGACCACCTATTGGAGGTGAGTGTATTTTCTTCCTCTGCTTGCACTGAGTTGTTGCTTATATGTAGACTCTTGCAAGCACATTTTGTAAGAAATGGTTCTAAATGTGTTTTCTCTGCTTCTCACCCATCGTTTTTCCACTAGTTATTGGCCAAAGAAGGCAGGTCCCTAGGTATGGCCTCCAGTATTTCCTCTTTACTCCTTTCTGTGTAGTTCTCCAGTTGACATCAATGGTTTGGAGCGTGATCTTTTAGTCCCTGACCCCTTTAAACACTTGAGATGAACTTGTAGAGTGGGACTTCCTGCAACACCCAGAACCTTGCACTTCTGACAACTCCTCCTGGAGACTCCTGTTGCAAAAGGCTGGAGTCCACCACAAGTTAAGCACAGTAAAAATCATCAGTTCTATGAAATCCTCTTGTTGACTCAAACCTAACCCTTGCTATTTGTCTCTAAGGCTCTGAGTACTTCCACTCATGGATTTCACTCATCTTAGTGCATCTGATAGATTTAAGGCTGTTCTGAAATTAAAGACAGGTTTATTTCGGATGGTATGCTTTGAAATATCAAAAGGCAGAGACCTTTAAAGGTCCATGCTGACAATGTGGAACCTCCAGCAGGGCTTACAGTCACCTGAAGGTAAGTGGAAGCAGTGATCTCCTGTGATTTTAACAGCTTCTGATTCTTTCCCTCTATAGCATGCGCTCGCTTCTTTTTCTACAGGGAACACACCATATTTGTCTGGAAGACACCATATTTGAATCTAGCATTTGGCTCAAGTAAAGCCCTTGCCAAATCCGAGCTGGCTGTGAATTAAATGACTTTATAGGTGACATCCTCTCAGTGCATAGATACCACCCTATCTATGTGCCCTATCCTGCAGTTCGCATTTCACCTGTATGCAAGCTTGAATAACTGGTTTGGAAACTGGTCATCTTTAAATAGGCTAAAACATTTAATTGTGTGTGCTGTCTGTATTTGGGTGTATAAAATTTGAACTCTGCTAATTCTTTTGATATGATGGTATCATAATAAATGCACAGAAAGAAGGCAGTTTAAACCCATTTCCTGGATTCAAAACGGAGATCTGGCTCCTACTCTGTATGACACATCTTGCAGAGCCATTTAATTCTTCATATTACCATGTAGCTCATACAGTGTGACAAAAGCAGCTGTATCTTCTTGCTGTCTTAGAGATGCATTATTTAATTAATGACAAACAAAAGAAAATACAATTTTAAAATGACCATTTTCTGAATGACATAATTTTCTGTGTGGAAGATTAAGTTAATGACCATAGACTGCTAATGAGGCTAAACCAGTTCTATGTGATAATTAGTAATATTAGTTTTGTAGGGTTTTCCCCACCATTTTAATAAGCAGCAAATTTATTGGTTCTTTGGCATTTTAATAACCTACTGCAGGGTTCTGCTTTAATGAACTAAGTAAATTGTTCCCAGTGTGTTTTATGACTTTATCTTATTCTCAAAGGAAAAGAGGCAAGACTATCCTACTGTTGAATTTTCCAATACTCATTAAAACTCTCATTGAAACCTATTTAGGAGACCTCTAGGTCATTATTCTGATTAGCAGAAAAGGAAAAAATGTTGCAATTAGCATTTGGTTGATGTTTCACCAGTAACATGAAAAGTACAGTGCATTGAAAATGGTGTACCAAGACGTCTAGGAATGATTCAGGAAGAACAGTGACCAAAACCAGTTTAAAATTATTATTTTTGTAATCAAGAAATCTATTTTGTGGCCATAAAATCACTTGTTAGCGTGATGTGGTGGGATAATTAATCATCAGCTTTTCAACATTAGAGGTCAGTCAGGAAGTAATTGAAGGTCCCTTCTCTTAAGGAGGAGAATATACTCCAAAAAGTCAGAGAGCTAATGGATGATGAGTCAGTTTCAAGGAGGACTATCTATACTGTGAAGGCCAGGTTAGGAGTGGGTCTTACTTTAATTAGGATTTGAGATGTTAAGAATGGTCTGTGTTGCACCAGTAAATGGGAATTAATGCTCAGGATCATAATCCCAATAAGATTTGCATTACATTTTGACATAATGGAGAACACTGACATTTCAATTAAGCCATCTCCCTTCAATTACTCTGTAACTCCGTAGCAGAGGCATTAACCTTTGAGAGGAAACTGTCACATTTGTCTTGGCCTTGAAATTATCTGACACTGACAGCATCATCTCATCTTTGCTTTCCCTGGAACTAATGTTTTCCAGTTCCACGCAGTACACTTTCATCTATAGATCACAAGTGTAAATTCTGAAAGGGCAGCTGTGACCAAAAGCTGAGTCCCCTCTAATCCTAGTGAATGACCCGTGGTGGAATAAATTGGAGGGTCTTTGTCAAGAGTCTGAGATGAGACCCTGTGGCCAGGTGCCATCTCATGAAGGTCTTCCCAAAAGCTGCCACTTTTGTTGGCAGCGTGAGGACTACCAAGTCAAACGCACATCCTTGTAGTCGATCATTGGTGTCAATGGAAACGCTATCTTGCAGACTTCGTGATCAGAGGACTTAGTTTCTGTGTGGAAAAAACAGGTGCCCTGAAAAGTCCAGACTCTGCAATGTAGGTTCTCTGTCCCCTTCTACTTAACTGTACAAATTACTGGTAATATTACCTATATCAACATTAACTACGCACAGGCCACATAGTGGAACATGTGTGAAGTATTTGCAGGATCACAGTATTTGTGGAAGAGATCAGAAGTACAGAGAATGTCCTATTTTATCCTAAAGCCATAAGGGTGCCCCTTTATATTTAGGATGCGAAAACACAATATTCTTGCCTTCACCTCTAAGTTGTTTTGGTTTTGGTTTTTTAAATATATGTTTTACAGGAACTCTTATCGATACCTTTGGGGACTATAAATATATGTTCATTAAATGCGGAGCTGTGATGGTCCTGGCAGGAACCTTCCTGTTCATCATGAATTATTATAATTATCGTATGCTTGCCAAGGAGGAGAAGGAAAGAAAGGCAAAAGAAGACGACCCTAAATCTGTAAGGACAGAAAATGAAGGCAGAAATAACTGGAACAAAGAAACAGCACAGAATGGGCCTGAGCTGGAACCTTTGAGAGAGGAACAAGAAATACAAAAGAAAGAAGTGAATGGCACAAATGAAGTTTAAAACTGTTCTCATGGACTGAATGGGAAGTTACTTCTGAGTTACTTGACACCAGCTGTGAAATCACACTAGGTTTTTAAATTTTGCCCTGTGCTGTGCCATATGCATCCTCTTTGTTGTAGGAGAAGTCTAGAAGAGAAACAAGTCCAGTTTCTTATAAAGTTCTGGGACACATGGTGCGGTACCATTAGTATACCAAAGGTCCTGCAACATATCTCTTCAGATACTTCCCATTTTCCAGAGGGGCCGAGTAAGGATGTAACTGACACCCCACTTTTATTCCCAGTACTACAGCTTTACTCGTTGAAAAGGCCAACGGCCATCAGAGTCAGTGTAGAGCCCTTCCAGCAGCCTGAATGGGCTTTGCATCGAGTGCTGTGGTGGCTGGATCTTCTCACCAGGCAGTCAAAACTCTCTTTAACTGCAGTGTCAGAATTATCCCAGGGATTTGGTGCTGCCTTCCACTGGCAGCTGCACTGTGACTTGCGCTTCTGCCTCATGGAAATGTCAAATAGACCTCACACTCATCTTTAATACAACATGAGGGAGCTGCCTGAACAGAATGAGGGCAGTACACACCTGTGTGTGAAGTGGCAGCACAACAGCCTGTCCTTCTGGCCAGAGCATGTTAGGAAGGAGCTAACTTGGGGTGGCTCCTCATGGCTTGACCAGAGACTTTCTCAGGGACCTCCACATTTAGCAAAATGCCTTGAGAAAGGTGGCATAATGCAGGGGGCCAGCACAAGGCTGACATGCTACAGGAGTCCTTCTTCCAGGTCCTTTGTCTATGCGGGGCAGAAGCTTGGTCTTAAAGGGCTTAAACTCTGATCTACATTTAAACAGTGCAAATTCTTTAAAATCTTCCCTAGGAGGTTACACAGGCCTTATTACCCAATATCTGAGCGCCTTACCATTTTTAGTGTGCTTTTTCTTTACAACATCCTGGTGAGGTGGTGTTGTTACAATTAATTGTATAAACGTAGAACCAAAGCACAGAGGAGCTATGGGCATCATTGCACCAGTGCATAAAGCTGAGGCATGCCAGACCTGAAACGGGATCTGCTGCCCTGAGTCGGGCACCTCAGCCATCTGCATGAAGGAAAACATTGGCAGCTGGGGGGGGGGAGCTGAGAGCCTGCCTGCTGAGCACAGGTACCCCCCGCTAGAAAATAGGAAATACCATGGATAATCGTGCATTAAACCACAGCCCTCTCCGCGGTGCAGCCTGCTTACCTTGTGCATCGTACTACTCAGGATCAATGATTTTAAACACCGTCTTGGAGCTGCAACCTTGTGCCATGATTTTTTAACGTGGTTAGGTTGCATCTGTCCTGGAGGGAAGCCAAACACAGCTGCCTCCTCCTTGTTTGGGCCGGGTTAGGAACCTCCCTGTTGCCAGCACCGCAATACGTGGTGGCCTTGTGCCATCCTGTTGCATGAAATCAGGTTCCCCAAGGTCAGCGATGCAGAGCTGTGGCTGAGGCCACGTAGGAGACTCTCATCCAGTGGTAATAATTTTGAGCTGGGAAGATCCGGACTCTGACAGCAAGCACTGATGTATTTTATAATAAGCAGCTGTTGCCCAAGAGCCATGGGTGCTGAACATGGCATGATGTAGTTGAATCATCAGCCTTTTGTGGATTTAGCTCCAAGTGACTGGATAAAAACAAGGACTTTTGAGGCAGATCACTCAAATCCAAAGCTAACACCAGTCCATAGGCTATATCTCCTCTTTCTTTGCTTCAGTGGCACCCTTATGTGATCAGATAGGTCTTTCATGACTTTGTCACTGAAGAATTGTATTTAATTATCATCTGTATACACACTATGAAGAATAACTTGTAGAATGAAGAATAACTTGTAGAAATACTTTCATAAATACACTATAATCTTAAATTTAGATCACTCTTCTTGTACAAAACCTTTTCTGTGAAATCTTTTGTTCTGCTAAAGAAAAATGGTCTTTGGCCACTGACTTCAGTAAGATATTACATAAGGATAAAATTTAATATCTTATATTTTCTCTGAAAACCAAAATCTATACAATATATTTAGGCTTTTGTTGCTGTGTTTTTAATATTCTTTATTTCTGTCAAATACACCTATGGCTGTTCAGTAAAAAAGGTTGTTGATAGGAGTTCCTGAGCATTTTCCAATATACCTTCTGGAAGCTTTAATATACTTAATAAAACCCTTTTAAAAAAATGAAATGAGTTTACACTTGCCTGTTTTGATCTCCAGTAATGCTGCCTTTATATGTGGTAAGGAATATATCCTCATAGGGTTTCTGGTCCTGGCTCCATATACATGGTAATACACCTCCTGTTCATAGCCTGTTATTCCAGGACCATCACTGGGAGCTCCTTGCCACAGTTTCTTTGACATTCCCAGTGATCTGAGCCAGCCTCACTCACACCTCTAGTTGTGGGGGCCCATAAGAAGTCTGAGAGCAGCTGAGAACGACTTGGCAAGATGATTTTCATACCTTCCCACCAGGTGGTATCAATTAATTTTAGGCACAGTGACCCAGATCCTCGGCTGTCCTTACTGCAGGAGCTGATGCTAAGGCTCTTTGGCTTGCGGAAACCCAAAGCAAGCTTTTTAGATCATAAAAACTTTGTTAATACAGATAACATTTTCAATATAAAGGCTTTTTGTTCAGCTATCTATGAAAATCCTCTGGATAAGCTACACCTTTATTAACCTGTCCCTGAGGGCAAAAAATGCTACACTGGATAAATAGTTCTTTATGGCTTCAGAAGTCTTCTGACATTAAGCAGCTACTGCATTTAACCTACTCAAGCCTCCTGCCATAGAAACAGATATTTTGAGATTGTGCCACTATTTCTATCACGTAGGAAGCCAGACTAATTTTAATAAAATTTTGGTGATTGTGGCTGGTTGTTAGTGGTGGGTGGCCTGGCTCTTCCCTGTTACCCGGCCTCCTGTCCCCACTGTGGGTTCACACCACAACATCTCGCCGATCAGTGCAGCAAAACAAGGCCAAATAACTCTGTACTTTTAAGCATGTGAGTAGCCCTAGAAATGCTTCAATCCAATGAATCAGATCCTGTGAATTCAACACCTTGCTGGCTCAAGCTGTAATCCAGGCTTGGAAAACCCTGAAACTTTCCTAAGAACATTTTCAGTTATTAAAAATGACTGCTGCAATATGAAATACCCATTGGAAAAAGCTCTTGTGAATGAGTAGAAACTGCCTGTGCATCTAACATAGTGATTTGTGTGGCAAATTGACCACAATATCCATATTTACATGCATGCTTAAGTCTGGAAAGCACCTGTGTAGGAAAGTCAAGAGGTGTGAGTGTTGTACCATAAATGTGTACTAGGCACTTGGGGTGTGTTTGGGATATCAGACATCCAAAGATGATTGCTAACACTTTCACTGCAGTGCAATTATTAGAAGTCTTTTATATTTCCTTAGCTTCTGATCTTATTAGAAGCAATTGTCCATTGTTGCTTCTACAAGAGCCTGATTTTATGCTGAACCATCATTCCCAACAACCACAAAAGAAGCCAACAGATCAGGCAGCAGCGCGGCACTCCCTGCAGCCACATCGTGCTGGTGAGGCGTGAGTTGAGTACCATGGACTGAATTTAGATTTATCCTATGTACTAATTTCTTATTTATAGTTCCCCTCACTTTTTCCCCTCTCTATATTTAGCTTTCCAAATTTAAAGATGTGGAGGAGGAATTCACATATTTCAACACTTACTCTGAAGTGGAATAATTTGTACACCTTCCTATGTCCCCTTTTCACAGCATGATAAAGCAGTGTCTGTGCCCCATGGTGGAGTGCCACTCCACTAGAAGGGGGCATTTTCTGCCATCACACATTGTGCCAGATGCTGCCATGCATAGCATTGTCCTGGCTGGGAAGGGAGCAACATGGCCTGCCTGGGAGCAGGGCTGACGAGCAGGGCTGGGGGACACAGCTCTGCAAGGTCAGCTTTAGAGTTCAGCTCATCACAAAGAAGAGCTTTAGTGCTTTTTATTTTATACTGCTAATGAAAATCTGCTTCAGTGAGGTGGTAGCCAAGAGGATGCCAGTACCGAGCATTTAAGGAACAGAGCGTAAAACCAGGCTGTCTTGTTAAGTGAGCGCAGGAGGCTGCAGCTGTCAGGTCTGTAACCACCACCGGTGTGTGTGCTGCTTGGGGCAGTCCTCCACGTTCGGCACACAGAGGAGCCCATGGCTGTGAAGAGAAGGGTGTTCACTGGCAATATGGGCAGCAACAGAGCAAAATACAACTGGCCTCTTTTTAATAAACAGAAAGAACTGTGTCCAGAAAACGCAAAACACGAGAGGGCACCAGAGAGAAACCATGACTGAGTACAGGTAACTTGCTAGCAACTGTGTTACTTACAAGCAAGCAGGCAAACAAGCAAAATAATGAAGTGCCCACCTATGTATTTGAAATACGCAATCATTTTAGACAACACAACAGGTTATTCAGAAGGACAGTTCCTGTGGCATCTGACACCAAATTTATTTGGCTGCGTTCGGAAAACGCCTAGTAGACAACACAGGTGCATTCTGATTACACTGAGGAATGAATCTAAAAGACGACTTTCGTGCCCTCTGCGCCGACAGTGACATTGACTGTAAACTAGTACTGTTTAGACTTATCAGAACCATGTGAGGGTGTTTTGATGAGCGACATTCATAACTGTCAGTAAAGCTTCCCATAATGGCAGGGCAACTCAGAAATGAAGACTCAATTTGCCGTCTGCTTTGAAGTATTGCTGTGCTTGTATTTGGAGAGAGGCTCATTTACATTCTGATACCAAAAAAAAGAACATATGTAGGTAAATGGGATCTTCTGCGTCACCACAGTCAAGACCCTGCTATCACAGGTAACAGTACCATATAATTCCTTTTAAAAATGTACAACCTGTTGTCCTGCAGAGCCAAGCACCTGCCAAGGTGTGACCCTGCTATGACATTTGTGCCCACAGCTTCGGTGTGTCTGCAGAGGGTGAATCTCCACGTGTTCGACAGCGCAGGTGTCTAGAGGCTTAGGCAAACACAGTCCTACGTGGCTTGAGAAACCCAAGCCCTTAATCCATCAATCAAACAGAGAGGATATTTTTGCAATGGAAAAATTACATATCCCCTCCCTCCAAAAAGGCATAAATTTGGACAACATTTAAAAATAATCTTTCTTTCTTTAGTATTTATTTGTTTGTTTATATGTTACTACTTTCTAAAGTTACTGTACTTCTCTTCAACTTTAATATTACTGATGAATTTGGACTGAAAATGCATTCTATAATTACTCTCCTTTTCCCTTTTTAAAATGACCTTATTCAGACACACAAACTTTGCACTGAGCTTGGCTGTCACAGCATGCTGTTTCTACACTTTTTAAAAGCATGTTTCCCCCTGTTCCAACATTTTTGAAATACTACGAAGCCATTTAAGAGTTGTAGATCATATTTTAGTCAGAAATTCAAGAAGCAATTTTGCTGGACAGCCTAAGAAACCTGTTAGAGTGCAAGCCAGGCAGGGCCAGCTTCAGAGGAGCAGCACCATGCCTCCTGCAGCAGGGACGCGGCAATTCACGGTGAGCCTAGCACAGGCATCGAGATTTGTACCCTCCCAGTGTTCAGAAGATGCATTTACATTTTGATTTCTCTGAATTCACAGGTAACTCAGTGACAGATTTTTGGCTGTAAGGGTCCCAGACTGTCACGGTCAGCTATCCTTTGTAAACGGAACACTGCAAAGGACCTTCTATTCACAGACTGCATGTCCAGCACTACAAAAACTGCTTCTCTGCAAAGGCTTATTAAAATCACACCAGAAGCTTGCATTTAGCTGAATTAGTATTTCCCAGCCAATGCTGCGGTCCCAGCAGGCCAGCATATAGTTTAAAGCCTTTTGGTGAATGCAGCTCTGGTTTATGTCTTACCTATTAAGGCATAGGTGCCCGGGAGATTTTAGGAGGGTAAGAAGGAAATATGTCTATTACTACAAAGGCAGCGAAGAAGTATCTTAAGCTGGAAATGATGGAGGTGTCCCTCAATGCATACACAGGACAGAGTCCTGTGCTCTGCCTGTAGGAGCCAAAGTCCAGATCTACTTCAAACTAACTATCTGATAGTCCTAACGGTGCAAACACTGCAGCTGATACTGCCCATCATCACACCAGGGTCATCTCTGAATGGTCCATTTTTCCCTACCAACTCCCCAGCCCAGGAATTTGTCATTTTTAACACCAGACTAAATCCATGAGAAGGGAAATGCAGAGAAACACGGGCTTCCCATAGGCTCTCCAGAGTTTTTTAGATTTCTGTCTGCTCAGTGCAAAGGTGTCCCACCAAAATGTATTGCATGAAGAAATTCCCACCTTCTGTGGGGACACTGCTGTTTTGCGTAGGCACCAGACAAGAATGTGCTTCTCTGCGTTCTTGGTCAAAGCCATCAGCTTCTGAGGAGGGGAAGATATCCATTCACCAAAGATGTCAGCTTCTCCGTCTAATTCTGACTAAACTCAGACACATCAGATTTCTTATGTGTCCTGAATTCCCTTTGATGTGCAAAGCAGGGTCATTCAGTGCCTGCTGCTAGTGACAGATGAACTGGCACAACTGAGATGAAATGGGGACAAGCACTTCCCTCACACTGCAGCGCTTGGCATTCCCTTCCTGGACAGATGAGATTCTTAAGTAGTTTTTAATCAGTATGTAATCAGCCCTGGCCATTAGTTATGCCATCTGATTGCAAAACACAACTCCAGAGAGAGATCCTTAGGATATCTAGGAGGATCCATGCATTATTAAGTGAAACAACCGCAGACTCTACCTATCACCCATTACTACTATGTATAATAAGTGCTTGTTGAGCAAACTTGCCAAGTCTAATTATTCTCCCAGCAGACTGCGGGTTTTTTTTGGCACTTCTACAAGTCTGATGGAAACCACAGGAGGCCTGCTCCTGCAGAGGCAGCATGGGGAAGGAAACCTCTCCGATGTGCCTCAGACTTCCGAGATGGTCCCTACCTTGTGTGCACATGCGTGCACCCACGCCTCAGCCTCCCTCCAACAGATCAGAGGGAAAACCCACAAGCTAAAGCCTTGTATGCAGGGGCTGCATTCACTAGTGATGTCAGGATTGATGTGTTAAAAGACAGAGAGTCACTCAAAAGAGAGATCCTCAAATTATCTTTGATAGTGCCGGATGCATCCTAGCCAGGTGCCAGTCGCAATGTGAAGCGAGACAGGAGCTCCTTTCAGGGCTGACTCCCAGCCCCAGTCCACAGCTGGGGACTGAGGAGTCAGCCCAACTTGCTCTCCATGGCTAGGCTCTCCTCTCTGCTCTTCCAGCCTGGACAATCCACAGAATAAAGTTTTTTTCCCAGCTCCTGATCCAGGAAATGATGTATGATGATTCATATTTCTTATTCCTTTGGACTTATTTTTCTAAGATGTCTTAGCATTACTCCAAAAGTCAATTTAACACTGAGATTGTGGGTATTTATGTTGAAAGGTGTTTCAGCACATACGCTTCTTCGTGAGATGTTGTACTCTCCAGAAAGTCTGTCAAGAGTCTGTCAGACAACAGTGCTAGTGGGTTGATATGGGGAAGATGGATGAGTCCTTGTATCTCATCCAAGAAGATACTAAAGATGACTGTGCTGATTAATTAAGACCAGAAGCAAAACCTCCCAGCTGCTGAAAGGGTGAGCTACAGCCGTGTGGAACTTCTCCTCCATAGCATGCAAACATGTCACCCGTATTACAATATTTAAACAAAGGTCTACAAGGAGGAACCATCATCTTTCCAAAGATAAGCCTCCATTTGGAGACTTCCATCAATGGGTTGGCTTAGAAAATCCCAAATATTCAGAAGGCTGGTGTCCTCACTATACTCAACATTTTGGGAAACAGCCTGACTGTTTGGGTTCATCTTTTTCCCTTTTTCTTTCTGCTAGAAAACCATTACCAATCTTCTTATTTATCTAGCTAAATCTAATAAGATTGTGCACGCAGTGGCTAGAAATACACTGAATTCACTTACCGAGTAGGTATTTGTCCTCTGACTTACCTGTTACAGATATCCTTCAAAATACTGTATTGTGTAGTACATTCCAGTGTGAAACATGAGGGACAATTATATCGTGATTTCAGCTTTCAGCCAGAGAAGATAGTAATTACACACGATATAAATAGAAGTGAAGTGAAGCAGCTTTGTGATTACAGTGTAACTAAGGTGTAGCTAATTGACTTGTATTCTGAAGTGTATCTGAAGTTAGTAATTAGGGCCAGCACATGATGGAACACTAGCAATATACTTCCTTTGCACAGTGCATTATTTTTCACTCGTATCTATCATGAACCTAGATATTTTCCAGGGATTAATGATAGGTTGTGAAAAGTTGATAGCCTGAAGTTCAGCAGAGAGCCATTAAACTGGCCTGGTCATTAATCCCTAGAAAATACCCTGCACCAAGGTTGTTATAAGGTGAATATGGAAAATAACTTTCCACACATGTTGACTTTTGTCTTAGCTGTTACGTCTTTGACGGTGTGTAGAAACAACACCGCAAATGCAAGTGACCCCCTCTCCCTTGTATTTGGATGTGCTTATGTTAAAGAGGGTGAATCCTCCCTAAGTTCACCTTTTACATCCCTGAGGAATGCCAGTAGAAGACCCTGAACAGACAGCTTCTTTTCCAGCAAGCGTGCCTTAGCCACAGTTGTCTGTCAATGTTTGCAGGTTAATTTTAGGCTGAACCTCCATTTTCTGAAACATGCAATTCCAGCTTCTCTGCACTGAGAAACAACACTGGCGGCCAAGTCAAAATATCCATTACTGGGGGAATATGTAAAAACACCGTTTCATCAGTCACCCTGCTCACACGATTCCCTCCTAGAACTGAAGGTGGTAATGAAAGTAATTTAACATACATCTATAATTAATTTACTACATTCTTCCTGCTGATGGCAATCATCTTACCTAGGAAAGTTCATGAAATCGATCTTAATGCATAAAAATAGAGATGAAAAAGTGTTAAATGTGGTTTACTTCTAAGCGTGTAAGCAGTTCAGCACTGTTTGGAGAAATGTTTTGGGGCTCATTTAGCAGGAGCCATTACCTGTGAGAAACGAGGGCGAGCACACCAGCTGAGCAGGGCTTTCCCCTTGACACACACGGTTTGTGAGCACTGATGAGAGCAGCAGGTCTTCGCTCCTGGAGCTGCTCCTATTTTGCATGAAATGAACAGAAATGTGAATGTAGGTTCAAAGAAGCTTTGCAGAAGGGGACAAAGCTGCTGGACTGCTAGAGGTAGCACCAGGGACGTGAACTGCACCAACTCATGGCTGTTACTCCAATGCCATCCTAAGCCACGAGCCTAGGCCCTGGGCACCCAGTTGGAAAGACAGCTCTGGCCAGTGTGCAGAATATCCAGATGTGCAGATGTGCCTGGGCGCCCTGTGCACCACACACAGAGTTATCAGTGCACACGTTGCATGCAGAGAACAGATACCATATGTATGTGACAGAGTCCCATGTATGCGTGTGCAGGCTGTTTCTAGGTCTTCCTAGTGACTTAAAAGCATCCTGGGATTTCTGTGATGTCACTGGATCCATGTCTATTAGCCATTGCCATTTCACCAGCTGTGGTTATTTGGCACATCCATGAGCCCCACACTCAGCTGGGCTGGTGTCTCCTACCCTCCCAGTGTCTCTACACTCCTAAAGCAGCAGAGCATCACTTGGTACTGTCAGGCTGACAGGGACTCACACACTTATCTACAGACCATGAGCTGCACCACCCAGAAGCCCTACTTTAAAATGCAGGTCGTAACATCATAACTTTAATACGAGCTGGAAAACCTAGAAAAGCAGAAGCCCATAACAAAGAATACTTCAGTGCTCCTGTAGCAGCTATATAAATATGTATATAAATAAGTAAGAAGGCTTTTAAGCACATCTTCCATCACTGTGACCTCCAAGTGAGGGAGTACAGTAGCTTTACATGGATGGGGATCAGAGGAGGAAGAGCCACCGCTTCCTCTGGTGCCCCCTTCAAGGTGGAACACAGCCTGTCCTGCCTGCACTGCAAGGGGGAGGGGAACCTTGCATGCAAAACATCACTCCTCTCATGGAAGAGCCCCAAACAGCATGGAAATAGGGCTATTCTTTCATTCCCCTACATCTGCCTGTGCAAGAGAGCCCACCAGACGGACACTTGGCCATGCCGTCTCTGCAGCTGGGGCTGCTCATTGCAGGCAACGCCAGGTGAGGAGGATTCCTCAGCAAGGCTCAGGACAAGGAGTTTTCTACAAGCTGTTTCCTCTGAGCACAAAGCTGTTGACTGGCTTCTCCTTAATGCCAGAAAGAGCTGGATGTGTCAGGCCCACGCTGCCAGAGAGAGACACATGCATCAGGCAAAGGATCCATGCGGACAACAGCAGGTTGCTGCAGGACTTCCATTGCCTGTTGGCTGTCACGCAGCTCCTCAGTGCTGGCTGCTGCAGCCGTGAGAGGGACAGCCAGCAGCAAAATGTGAAAAACTGCTCTGAAGCCAGCAAAAAGCGTTCACGATTCCTTTGAAATGCTGGGGCGTGAGCACTGAATACCTGCTTTCCACAGTGCCCCCATGGCAGGAGCCTGGGAAAGCGTCTGCCCCACCAAAACCCTAACCGCTCTCCAAGGCGCTACAGGAAAGGTGACAAAAGGTGACCTCTGCACAGGTTTGTACTCCCAGTTTATGCTGACATGACCATGACTATTTGCCGTGCCCTCTTGCAAGAGCCTTCCAGAGGCTCCTGCCCAGCCCAGCCCTGTCCAACTCATGGCATGAACTACTGCTTTTTGCAAGACCTGGACACCTTCCTCCCTTCAAAAACAAAGTGATGTTAAAACCAAAAAAGCCCTCTATTAAATCCTTTCTTTATAGCCATTAAGGAAATTCCAGGATATATGGACATCACATGGAAAGGCTGAGACCCAGCCTGGGGACGAATGGGACTTGCCACCACTCTCTTGAGGAGTGAGGTCTCTTTCTTCCCATGAGCACTCGTCACTAGTGAGGCATTGCTGCAGGGCACAGCACTGCTTTCGCCAAAAAGGAAAGATTTCAACAAGAGGTAGGAAAAAAAAAACAGATTCCCTGGGCTGAAAGCACAATCTGCCCAGATATGGACAGACATGGACTATGGCAGCACAGAGGTCAGCAAGGAGCACAGGGCAAGCTGCTATCCCTGGCCAAGCTCCACTACCAAGTGAGAGTTGCCCAAAGACATGGTAACTCCCAAGATTTTCAAAAGTATGGAATATCAGAGGGATTGTACTCACCTAAAAAATGGGATCTTAATAGTGGTGCTGGTGGGAGGAGAATTAGATCAGAGTTGAACACTTAAAGAAAAAAACAAATGTGCCCTTTCTATAAATTCCCGTATCCCTCAGCTTGGCTCCTTCCCACCACACCATGGTTATGTGCTGATTAGGTGTTTCTGTCTTTCCCTGAGGTGGTTGTGGTTTTGGTGATAATACTATTCGCTGTTGTTGTGAGACACCCAGCTAGGGAACAGATCACGGGGTGTTAGCTGCTGCATGGGCAGCATGAAAACCGCTCGGGGTGGGAAGGATGTGGTAGGCAAAGCACTGTTGAATGGCCTGTGCTAGATCAGCTTGAAGTATTCTTAATCATATCTTAATTAAGGAAATATAATATTTTATTTGGAAAAAACTGGCCTGTTTCAAAGCACAGCGATAGATGAAATAATTTTCTGTAGTTTTGTAGGCTTTTCTGTCTAGACTTCTGCAATGTTCATCAGCAAATGTTATTAAGCAACGATTGCTAATGGAACATACAGCAATATACAGCAGTGCTGTGTGTTTTATCAGCTAATAAAAGAAAGCCCTTAGATTAAGGATGTGTGGGCATAATCAGTGATGCTCTGAATGTGTGGTGTCTGTTTCAGTGACTTGTCAGCATTATGTAGAGCACAAATACGCACCGTGACTGAAAAAGCAACAGTATCGTCACTATTAGTCTTGCAGCTTGAGAACAAATTAGTGGGTTTAGGTGGTACAGCACAACCCAGAGGGACAGGAGTTGTCTGACAAATTCAATGTTATATAGCCCTTCAAAGTACATAGTGTTCATCATTTTTGCCCATTTTGGAATGTGTGTTGGATTCCTTCTTTGTCCAGGTTCCTGGGAGTGGTGGCTAAAAGGCAGCCGATTTTCCGAACTGCCCTTTCAGAGACTCTGACCAAGAAACCAGAGAACGTGAACCAGGCACTAAGTGACTGGTGCACGTTTGAGCGAGAACTGCTGGCTTGCTGTCTGGCTGGTGGCACAAGTGTGTGCTTTGCTTCCTGAGCAGTTCCCTTGTCCTGTTGGAGAGGAACCATCCTTTTTTCTTCCAAAGAAACAATGTCTCTTATTAATAGCACTGCAAATATTATGCACGAAAGGTGATTGTTTTTTCTTTTTTTTCCTCGTTAGAATTGGGAAGAAAACTATTTCAAACACATGAAAAATACTCCACGTTTGGCTTTACTTCTCTTTTTTCCACCTCTTCTCCTTCCAACAATTACAGGAGGAAGAAGACTCGCCACCACAGAGAAAGTAAAAAGAAATCAAGCATTCAACAGAGAATAAGAAATAAACTACTGATCTGAACCAGAATATTAAATATTCTAGAAGGATATTTTCCTTTTTATCCAAACAACTCTCGTTAAGCAGCCCGAGAGAGGGGAAGGAGCTCTGCTCCGCGCCAGGCGATGAGCGGGAGTGCTCCTGCAGGAACGGCTCTCGGTGACGGAAATACCTTCGGGTCTGGTACTAACGTCGAGAAAAACCCAACCCCTGGGCAAATTTTCACTCTGCTGTGGGTGACCCCCCGCAAAACCCCCAAAAAGCCGGGGAGGGGAGGAGTTCGGACGGCCGCGGCTCTGCCCGCCGCCGCTAGAGATCAGCCTTGCCCCGCTCTCGGCGCCGCGCTGGACACCCCCCCC